>Ga0366817_10044_pt1 | contig 56032 bp, 44 predicted proteins | sample TotcelFGM3001N13_FD_207092 | JGI IMG/M metagenome (GOLD analysis project Ga0366817, IMG submission 207092) | Enriched cells from coal bed in the Powder River Basin, Montana, United States - Total cells FGM rep3 HSBNCT.FGM.300.1.N13 ...
ATGCATCAATTTCATGTCAACCGCGGGCTGCTGATCGCCATGGGGATCAGCGTTCTCGCCACCGCCGTGAGCGTTCGAGCTGTGGAGCCCGCCGCCGCGGAACCGCCCGCCTGGGCGCCGCCCCTGTATGGCTTCTGCATGGAAACGCACGACGCCCAGAAACGCTCGCTGCCGGAACAGGCGCAAATGCTCCGCGAACTGGGTTTCCCCGGCGTGGGCTACCCGTTGTGGCTGGACGAAAACCTGGAACGTAACCTGGCCACGCTCGACGCCGCCGAGCTGAAGCTGTTCCTGCTGTACGCGTCGGTCAACGTCAACCCGAAGGATCCGCCTTACGATCCCCGGCTGCCTGACGCGATCCGCAAACTGAAGGGGCGGCCGGTAACGGTCAGCGTGCTGTTGCGAGGCTTTAAGCCGGGTGATCCCCAGGGCCAAGCGAACGCCGTCACGGTGCTGCGGACCCTGGGCGACGTGGCCGCCGAAGCGGGGCTGCGGATCTCGATCTACCACCACGTCAACGACTGGACGGAAAGCCTGTTGCACGCGCTACAGGTGGTCCGCAAGACAGATCATCCGCAAGTCGGCGTGAACTTCAATCTCTGCCACTGGCTGAAGATCGACGGCGATCAAGACTACCACGCCGTACTCCGCGAGAACGCCGACAAGATCTTTGCCGTGACGATCAACGGGGCGCAAGTCGGCTCCAGCACGTGGACCGATGGACTGATCCAGCCGCTGGATCGAGGCGATTTCGACAATCGGCAACTGCTGGCGACGCTACAAGAAATCGGCTATCGCGGCCCCATCGGACTGATGTGTTACGGCATCCAGGGCGACGCCCGCGAGCACCTGGAACGGTCCATGAAAGTCTGGAACAGCTGGAGGTAGCAGTTTTCTAACCTGTCCTGGAGAACGGAGAAAAGCTGGCATGCATGTTCCACGAAGCGGTTTGGCCCTGCTGATGCTGTACGCGGGCACCGTGCTGGGCGCCGGGGCGCCGCCCCCGGAGCCCGAGCAACCGGTCGACTATGCCATCGTGGTGACCGGCCGCGAGTTGCTCGAAGGCGTGTACGCCGACAGCCATACGCTGTTCCTCACCAAGACGTTGCGGGGCTTGGGACTGCATTGCCGGTTCTCGATCAGCGTCGATGACGGCCACGCGGATATCGCCGAGGCGATGCGATACGCGTTCACCCAAGTGCCGCTGGTGATCGTTACCGGCGGCTTGGGCCCTACGGAAAACGACGTGACGCGACAGGCCTTGTCCGAGTTCACGGGAATCCCCTTGCAGGAACACCCGGAGATCCTGCAGGAAATGGAGCGGCGGATGGGCGTTGCCCGCGACCAGATGCGGGCCAACTTGCGGCGCCAGTCGCAAATGCCCACGCGCGGGACGTATCTGAAAAACGCCAGCGGCTCGTCGGCGGGTCTGGTATTCGAGTTGGACAATCACGTGGTCGTGGCGCTGCCGGGACCGCCGCGCGAGCTGCAGCCGATGGTCCACAACGAGCTGCTGCCATACCTCAGTCGCCGCTTCGGCACGCGGCGCAGCGTCTGCTCGCTGACGATCCGCTTCGTCGGCTTGGGCCAGTCGCAGATCGACCAGACGATGAAGGAACACGCGCCGTTGCCGGCCGGGGTGTTGGTCTCGTCGCAATTCGAGGGCGGCCGCGTGGATTTCACCTTTGCCTTGGCCGGCGACAACGCGGAGAATCGGGCACGGCTGGAAGAACTGAAGCGTCAGACGGCTGAGTGCCTGGGCGATCATATCTACGCCTACGACGAGACGACGACACTCGAACAGCACGTGGTGCTGCTGCTGGCGCAGCGGGGCGTCACGCTGGCGACGGCCGAGGCCGGCAGCGGCGGCAGTCTGGTGACGGCGTTGGACGGTGTGGACGCTGCGGAACGGTACGTGCTGGGAGGCTTTGTGTCGCGAACCGGCGAACGGTTGCGGCACTTGTTGGGCGTGTCGGATGAAGAATGGCAGGGAGCGGATTCCCAGGCCGAGCAAACAAAACTGCTGGCCGCGACGATGGCCGCCGCCACGTCCGCCCAGTGGGGCGTCGTGGTAGGCGACACGCAACGGGACGAGCGGGGCGCAGGCTTCGTCGAAGTCGTGTACCGCTTTGCCGACGGGCGTTTGGAGAGTCAGCGTCTAGGGGTTCGCGCGGGGGATGCCGGACGCGAGCAGCTGACCACCCAGCTGTTGGATCAACTCCGACGCCGGCTGCGATGACTTCGTTCGCAGCAGCCCCGAGCGTAATGATCCTCAGAGCGAACGGGCAGTTGATTGGGTTGCAGGAATTCCGAAACGACCCCCCCCACGTTATCTGGGAACACGCATACCCTGTGGCGAGGGGGACTAAGTGTTTTGTGCAGGCGCAAGCAATTCAAAGGTCTGACCATCGTCGCGATCCGGCAGGTGCTGGAACGCCACCGCCCTTCGACGTTCGGGGATCTGCGGGACAACTGCCCCGCCCCGTCGGACAACGCTTGCGAGCGCCGTCCCATCGGCGTATGCTGACTTGCGGAGGAGAACAGTCATGCAATTGGGTCTATGTCGTTTGCTGGTGCAAGTCACCTTGGTGGTCGAGGTCTTCATTGCCGCGGGTCAGGCGACGGCACAGCAGAAAGCCCCGGTCCCGGAAGGGGCGGCGCTGGAGGCGTCGCAGAAGGCGGCAGCCGATCTGTACGGGGATCGATTTCGATCGGCCAAGACGTTGGCGGACAAGACGGCGGTGGCGGCCGACATGATCGAAGCGGCGTTGCAGCTGCAGGACGGATCGGCGGACCAGTACGTGCTGCTCAAGATCGCGCTCCAGATCGCAGCCGGCGCGGGCGATGCGGCGACGGCGCTGCGAGCCGCCGAGAAACAAGCGGAGCGGTTTGACGTGTCCGCCGCAAAGCTCAAAGCCGACACGCTGTTGACGGCCGCGCGCGAGGCCACGGCGACCGCTCAGCACAAGGCGGTCGCTGAGGCGACGCTGCCGATTGTTGGCAACTTGACGGACGCCGACGAGATCGAGCTGGCCTTGGAGGTCTGCGAAGCGGGCCGAGCGGCCGCTTCGAAATCCCGGCAGTTTGCGTTGGTCAAAGAGTTGGCGGCGAAGGCCGACGACCTGAAGAAGCAGCAAGCCGCGTCCCAGGAATATCGCCGGGCTCTGGCCGTGATGGAAAACGATCCGGCGGAACCGGCCGCGAACTTGGCGGCCGGGCGGTATCTGTGCCTGATAAAAGGCGACTGGAAAAGAGGCGTCCCGATGCTGGCGCTGGGTAGCGACGTGGCGTTGAAAGCCGTGGCGCTCATGGAACTGCGCGGAGCCGACTCGGCGGAGCAGCAAGCTGCGATCGGCAACGCCTGGTGGGACGCGGCCGAAACGAGGCCGGGTGCGGAGCGGGACACGTTGCGGTTGCGCGCCGGCACCTGGTATCAGCAGGCCGCGCCGAAGCTGGCTGGCGGGCTGGCCGGGCTGAAGATCAAGCAGCGATTGGCGGAAGTCGAGAAACTGGGGCGGGAGATTCCGGAGGCGCCGAGCGAGCCCACGGCACCCAGCAAACCCGTGAAGCCGCGGGCCACGGATCCGCGCTCGCAGCTTTTCGCCGAAGCTGTTTTGCTGATGACGTTCGAGCCCGACACGATCACCTCCAGGGATGGCAAAGTGCAGGTTGCCGACTTGAGTGGAGGCGGAAACGACGGGACCGTGGAAGACGCCATGCCGATCCCTCTCGGCCGGGCTGGCGGGGCGCTGCAATTCAGCGGAACGGGTTCTGTCCTTCTGCCCACGCTGGGGACTCACCTGACCTCCGACCTGAAGCAATTCTCCCTGACGCTGTGGGTCTGGCAGGCCGATATCGTCGGCAATGCGATGATCTTCGATGCCGGTGCTTGGGGCAGCTCCGGCATCACGCTGTACCGCAACAACGGCGGATTCCGTTTCATGCTTCCCGGCGGGATGGCGCGCGGCGACTGCATGTTCCCGCGATGTCAAGCTCGGATTTGGTATCACCTTGTATGCGTCTGGACCGGATCGGAGATGGGAATCTACGTGAACGGCCAACTCGCCGCCCGAGTGCCCGGCGAAGGTCCGGCACTGAGCGCCGAGGCAGCAGCCAAGTATCCTGCGCGACTCGGCACGCTGGCATCAGGGCAGGACAAACAACTCTATTTCCGTGGTATCATCGACGAAGTGGCGGTATTTCGTCGAGCCCTGTCGGAGCAAGAGATCCAGGCGTTATTCCAACGCGGCCTGCAAGGCGAACCGCTCGCTAAGGCTCCGCGGGCTGATAAGGGTCGGTAGCGTTGGTGATCGCCGAGATCCGGGACACGCCGGACGAGGACCGTCGCCGCCGGTTGGAGGCGTGAGTGCAATCGTTTGACAAGTCGAGATCGTAAGCCCACCGGAGTTATCGACCATGCGAAATCCTTGCGAATTGACGGAGTCTGAGCAGCAAGCCTTGTGGGCCGATGTCCGGGCTGAATTCCCCGACGACGAGATGATGCAAGAGGTGCATTTCGTGCGTGCGCTGCATGCGGTCCAACTGCAAGACTTCACCTGCGAAGAGCGAATGGCGTATTTCAACCGCTTCGTGCCTCAAGCGACATCGCCAGCCGCATGACGTTTCGATGCTTGCCTGCGCGGTGCCGTCAAGATATGCTGAGCGGCGGAATCACACGGGAGACCATCCATGCGCAGTCGTTTTCATCGTGTGCTCGCGAGTTTCCTGCTGTCCTTGACGGCGACCGCCGCCGCGGGCGAATCCAACGCTCCGCAGAAAGCCCCGGTCCCAGAAGGGGCGGCGCTGGAGGCGTCGCAGAAGGCGGCAGCCGATCTGTACGGCGATCGATTTCGATCGGCCAAGACGTTGGCGGACAAGACGGCGGTGGCGGCCGACATGATCGAAGCGGCGTTGCAGCTGCAGGACGGATCGGCGGACCAGTACGTGCTGCTCAAGATCGCGCTCCAGATCGCAGCCGGCGCGGGCGATGCGGCGACGGCGCTGCGAGCCGCCGAGAAACAAGCGGAGCGGTTTGACGTGTCCGCCGCAAAGCTCAAAGCCGACACGCTGTTGACGGCCGCGCGCGAGGCCACGGCGACCGCTCAGCACAAGGCGGTCGCTGAGGCGACGCTGCCGATTGTTGGCAACTTGACGGACGCCGACGAGATCGAGCTGGCCTTGGAGGTCTGCGAAGCGGGCCGAGCGGCCGCTTCGAAATCCCGGCAGTTTGCGTTGGTCAAAGAGTTGGCGGCGAAGGCCGACGACCTGAAGAAGCAGCAAGCCGCGTCCCAGGAATATCGCCGGGCTCTGGCCGTGATGGAAAACGATCCGGCGGAACCGGCCGCGAACTTGGCGGCCGGGCGGTATCTGTGCCTGATAAAAGGCGACTGGAAAAGAGGCGTCCCGATGCTGGCGCTGGGTAGCGACGTGGCGTTGAAAGCCGTGGCGCTCATGGAACTGCGCGGAGCCGACTCGGCGGAGCAGCAAGCTGCGATCGGCAACGCCTGGTGGGACGCGGCCGAAACGAGGCCGGGTGCGGAGCGGGACACGTTGCGGTTGCGCGCCGGCACCTGGTATCAGCAGGCCGCGCCGAAGCTGGCCGGAGGGCTAGCCGGGCTGAAGACCAGGCAGCGACTGGCGGAGATTTCGAAGCTCGGCCGCGAGATCCCCGCAGCTTCGCGCGCGCTTGCAGGCTTGCAGAGTCTGCCGCTGGCGATTGCTCCGTTCGACGAGAAAACCGCCAAGCAGCATCAGGCCGCTTGGGCCAAGCATCTGAAGGTTCCCGTGCTGTGGACCAACTCGATCGGCATCAGCTTCGTGTTAATCCCACCAGGTGAGTTCGACATGGGATCGACGGCCGAGGAGGTCGCCAGGCTGGTGGGCGAGGCCAAAGAAAAGGGCCTGCCCAGCTGGTACATCGACTTTCTGCCCTCCGAGGCGCCCAAGCATCGCGTCAGGATCACCAGGCCGTTTTACCTGGGGATCAGCGAAGTGACGCAGGCAGAGTACGAGCGGGTGATGGGCAGCAACCCGAGCCAGTTCAAGGGCGATCCGACTCGGCCCGTGGAAATGGTCAATTGGGACGAGGCGTCGGCGTTCTGCCGCAAGCTCGGCGAACTGCCGCCGGAGCAGACGGCCCGAACTGCCTATCGGCTGCCAACGGAGGCCGAGTGGGAGTTCGCCTGCCGGGCCGGCACAACCACGATGTGGGATTCGGGTGACGATGAGGCGCTGTTGAAAGAGCACGCGTGGTTCAGTGGCAACTCCGGAGGGACAACGCATCCCGTGCGGCAGAAGGCGTCGAACTCCTGGGGCCTGTACGACATGCACGGCAATTTGTGGGAGTGGTGCCAGGACGGTTACCAGGATCAACTACCGGCCGGAGTGGATCCTGTTGTGGCGCAGTCGGCCTCGTCCCGGGTGATTCGCGGCGGCAGTTGCAGCGGCTCGGCCGCGTACTGCCGGTCGGCGTTCCGCCGCGGGGACTCGCCGTCGATCCGGGGCGTCAACCTGGGCTTCCGGCTCGTCTCCGTTTTGGCCGGTACACCCGGCAAATAGGCTGCCTGTCTTTCCCACCAGCATTGCGACGTCAACCCAGAGCAGCTAGACTTGGGTAGCGTTGGTCGAAGCCTTTGGAGTTGTGGACGGCGAACCAACATCCTGCAGAGGAGACCATTCATGCGACGTCATATCACTCACGTCCTCGCGATTGTCCTGTTGGCATTGACGGCGACCGCCGCCGCGGGCGAGTCGGACCTGCCGCAGAAAACGCAGGTTCCGGATGCAGCGGCCTTGGAGGCGTCACAGCAGGTGGCGCGCGATCTGTATGGCGATCTCTTTCGCTCGGCCAAGACGGCGGCAAACAAGACGGCGGTCGCGAAGGAGATGATCGATGCGGCGTTGAAGCTGCGGGACGGTTCGTCGGATCAGTACGTGCTGCTGAAGATCGGGCGGGAGATCGCCGCCGGTGCGGGTGACGCCGCAACGGCGCTGCAAGCGGTCGAGAAACAGGCGGAGCGGTTTGATATCCCCGCCGCGAAACTCAGGGCCGAGACGCTCCTAACGGCCGTGAGTGAGGCCACCGCGCCTGGTCAGCACAAGGCGGTGGCGGAAGCGGTGCTGCCGGTCGTGGATGACTTGGCAGGCGCCGACGACATCGAACTGGCCTTGGATGTCTGCGAAGCGGGCCGAGCGGCGGCGCAGAAGTCCCGGCAGTTCGCGCTGGTCAACGAGTTGCGGGCCAGGGCCGATGAACTGAAGAAGCAGCAAGGGTCGTCCCAGGAATATCGCCAGGCTCTGGCCGTCATGGAAGACGAGCCCGCGGAACCGGCTGCCAACCTCGCGGCCGGGCGTTATCTTTGCTTGATCAAGGGCGATTGGGACCACGGCGTCCCGATGCTGGCCTTGGGAAGCGACGCGGCGTTAAAGGCCGTGGCGCTCATGGAACTGCGCGGGGCCGACACGGCGGAGCAACAAGCCGCCATCGGCAACGCCTGGTGGGATGCAGCAGAAACGAGGCAGGGCGCGGAACGGGACACGTTGCGGCTGCGCGCCGGGGTGTGGTATCGCCAGGCCGAACCGAAGATGGCCGGCAGTCTGACCGGGTTGCGAATCAACCAGCGACTGGAGCAGCTGGCAGCGCTCAGGTTGAGTGATTCAGCCCTTGTGAAGCGGGCCGGCGCGCTGAAGGAGCGATTGATCTTCGAGTTCAACGACAAGGCGTTCACCGAGAAGTACTGGGAGTGGAGCGGCGAGTGGCAAATGGGCGAGGACGGCGGCAAGGCGCCCCCCAGCAACTCGTTTCTCCGTTCGCGGCATGCGTTCCTGAGCGATGTCGTCATCGACATGGATTTCGGCTTCGGGCAGGCGGCGTTCACGAACACCGGCGGCTGCTGGATTAGCATCTGGGGCAAGCAACTGGCCATCAGCATGGAGTGGCACGGCTTGAATGCTAAAATCCACATTCATCGGGAGGGTAATGAGATCGTCTACGTACTCAACGGCAAGGAGCAGCGCATCGCCGTCGAGCCGCAAGCCGGATCCCAACCGACGACCATCGATCTGGTCTGGCGCAGCCGTAGTTCGCACTTTCGCCGAATCGAGATCAAAGCCGCCAGAATGATTCCCTACAATGGCCCGCCAAGAAAGCTCCCGTCCTGGTAACTCCCAGTGCGGACCGTCCGGCAAACGCTGCGCACAGCGGAAACGCTGGAACCGACTCGGGCCTTGCTGAGCCAGACGGGCTGACGGTTCGGTCGACGATGACTCTCCGATTGCCGCCGGTTCGCACCTCCGAGTGCATGCCAGGCGGCATGATGCTTCGATGCTTGTCTGCGCGGTGCCGTCAAGATATGCTGAGCGGCGGAATTACACGGGAGACCATCCATGCGCAATCGTTTTCATCGTGTGCTCGCGAGTGTCCTGCTGTCAGTGACGGCGACCGCCGCCGCGGGCGAGTCCAACGCTCAGTCAAGAGCCCCGGTCCCGCAAGGGGCAGCGCTGGAGGCGTCGCAGAAGGCGGCAGCCGATCTGTACGGGGATCGCTTTCGATCGGCCAAGACGTTGGCGGACAAGACGGCGGTGGCGGCCGACATGATCGAAGCGGCGTTGCAGTTGCAGGACGGATCGGCGGACCAGTACGTGCTGCTCAAGATCGCGCGGGAGATCGCGGCCGGGGCGGGCGATGCGGCGACGGCGCTGCGGGCGGCCGAGAAACAAGCGGAGCGGTTTGACGTGTCCGCTGCGAAGCTCAAAGCCGAGACGCTGCTGACGGCCGCGCGCGAGGCCGCGACGACTGCCCAGCACAAGGCGGTGGCTGAAACCGCGCTGCTGGTTGTTGGCAACTTGACGGACGCCGATGAAATCGAGCTGGCAAGGGATGTTTGCGAAGCGGGCCGCGCGGCGGCTGCGAAATCCCGGCAGTTCGCGTTGGTCAAAGAGTTGGCTGCGAAAGCCGACGACCTGAAGAAGCAGCAGGCATCGTCTGCGGAGTATCGCCGGGCTCTGGCCGTGATGGACAACGATCCTGCGGAACCGGCCGCGAACTTGGCGGCCGGGCGGTATCTGTGCCTGGTGAAAGGTGATTGGGTGAAAGGCGTCCCGATGCTGGCCCTGGGCAGCGACGCGGCGTTGAAGGCCGTGGCGCTCATGGAACTGCGTGGGGCCGACTCGGCGGAGCAGCAAGCCGCGATCGGCAACGCCTGGTGGGACGCGGCCGAAACGAGGCAGGGTACGGAACGGGACACCTTGCGGTTGCGCGCCGGCGTCTGGTATCGGCAGGCCGAACCGAATCTGACCGGCAGTCTGGCAGGTCTGAAAGTCAAGCAACGCCTGGAGCAACTGGCGGAGCTCAGGTTGAGCGATACAGCCCTGGTTGAGAGGGCTGGTTCGGTGAAGGAACGATTGGTCTTCCAGTTCAATGACAAGGTATTCACCGAGAACTATTGGGAGTGGAGTGGCGAGTGGGAGATGACCGAGGAGGGTGGCAAAGCGCCCCCTGGCAACCCTGACAAGTCGTTTCTCCGCTCGCGGCACGGTTACACGAGCGATGTGGTCATCGACATGGATTTCAGCTTCAGCCGGGCCAAATACTCGAACCACGGCGACTGCTGGATTACCATGTGGGGCAAGCAACTCATCATCAGCGTGAACTGGCCGGCCTTGACCGCCAAGGTCCACATTCACCGCGAGGGGAATGAGATTGTCTACGTGCTAGATGGTCAGGAGCAACGCATCGCCGTCGAGCCGCAAGTCGGGTCGAAGCCGACGATCATCGATCTGTACTGGCGCAGCCGTACGTCGCACTTTCGCCGGATCGAGATCAAAGCCGACAGGATGGTGCCCGTCAATGCCAAGGAATCGCCAGAACCGGCTACGGGTCCGGATACCAAGGGTGCGAAGGCCCCTCGCCAGCCTTCGAGTGGCGTCCAGCCAGGGCGCGAACTCGCAGGCATGATTGGGCGCGCTCGAGCTTCCGGAAATGACGTCGGCTTGGTGCTCCGCTATCAGCCCGGCCGGATTTTTCCGCAGCAGACGTTCGACGACCTGCTAGCCAAGCAAGGCATTCCCAGCCGCGACGTCCAGATCGAGTTGGGAGGAGCATTGCGGCTCGACAAGACAACCTCTGTCCTGGTAACGCACAAGGGCGGCTCCAGCGACCGCGGTGTCCTGCGTCTGTACCTGAACGGCCGGGAACTGGGTGTGGTCGGCGACAACCGCACCAAAGATACGACATATCAGGTCGAGCTTCCCTCGGGCCTGCACGTGATCCGCTGGGTATTGACCGGCGGCGCGATCGGCGGTGGCAACATGATCCAGTTCGTCGATTCACGGACCAATCAGCCGCTGCCGGTGCATGTACCCGCCGAGGCCACCGCACAGGTCCATGCCATTCAAGTCCGAGGTGGATGTGAGCAGCCAATGATCCGGGCCAGCCTGCCCGGATCGCGAGATCAACTCGTGTTGCGAGTTCCCGAGCTTTCGCTGGCTCAGGACTGCGGTGGTGTCTTCCAGTTCTCCACGCGCAATCCGGGGACGCGGGTGAATTCCGCCGAGTTATCCGTGACCAGCGTCAGACCTGCAGCGACGGCATGACCAGCGAGGAGCACGTCATAAGGGCCGATCATTTTGCCTTGACATTCCAATGTGCCGCGAATTCGGGCCGCTTCTCTGGCCGCGTCCGCGTCGAAGGACAATTCGCTCACGACAGCCAACAACCGATCTACTTTCGAGTGTTCTTTCACCGGATTCGCGCACTTCGCCACGCCGGTGTAAAGTTCGTAGCCAGTAATCGTCGAAATCGCGCACGCTTCTGGTGATTGCGCCGTCATTTTCTGCACCACAAGCGGATGGTTCCGCATGGCGGCGATGCAGGTGTTGGTGTCGAGCAGGTACTGCATGGCTAGGTCCCTCCTCAGCTCAGTGACGGTGCTGGTGGAGTCGGACCCTGGTCAGGCCGGCAAAAAGCAGGATCGTCGATACAGATGTCTTGGAAAAAAGCCTTGGGCCACTTCGCGGGTCTGATCGGTTGGAGGATCACCGCATCCCCCTGCCTGCTAATCCAGACGCTGTCGCCGTCGAACCGAAAATCCTCTGGCAGCTTGACGGCTTGTGTGCCTTGGAGTTCGACAACTTCCGCAGTCTTCACGGTATGCCTCCATCGAGTTCAGGGACAGATCACTCACTGGTCGCATTGTACGATAAAGCTGACGCAAATGGCACGCAGTTTGATTTGGTTCTTGTGCCGTTGCAGAGTTACGGCTCCCTGGTAATCCGCCTCCGCCTGGGAGACCCATTCAGCGGTCAGACGCTTCATAAAGGATCTTGCCTTCGTCGATGATCTGTCGAAGAAAGTAATCGCCTTCTTTCAGCCGGCGTTGAAGCGTTGCGGGCGTGCGCACGATCAAGTCCAGTCCGAACGGGCGCTCGATTTCACAGCATCATACCGCGCAGGGGCCATGCCTGGAACGGCTTCAACGGCCTCCCGACGCAAACAGCCCAAACGTGATGTCGGTCGCCCGGTTCAGCCCTCCGTCCCGCGGGCCAATGATGACTCCACCCATGCCGGGCCGCAGTGTCATGGGCAGATTCTCGCCTTGGAAATCCGGCGTCAACTGCAGGGGTACGGCAAACGGCACCACGCCCCCGGCCAGGGGTTGTCCATCCAGGAAGAACTGGAACCTGCCGTCGGGGGCAAGGATACTTAACAGCGTGCGCGGTGCGTCTCCCTCGATGTCCAACATTTGCGCGAAGTTGTTGGCCGTCACCAAGGGCAGGCTTGTCTGCTGAAGCGGTCGGTAAGCGCGGGAAGGCCATGGGCCGGGGCTTGCGACGTGGAGGCCATTGCGAGTGACCGTGACCATCACGTGCCCCGCCCCCAGCGGATGGATGAAGTGAACACCGTCCGCGGATTCGGTGCGGCGGTAGGTGCAGGCCCAGACCGTGCCGCGACGGTCCCAACCCGCGGCGGCCTCCATCAGGAAACCGTTCGCACCGCTTCGGCCCTCGCCGCGAGGCGCGCTGAACGGAATCGTGCCCGCTGCCAGTCCCTCAGGCGGTTTCTTGGCTTCCAGTTTCGCACATACGGGAGTCGAGTCGATGCGGGGAGCAACCGCGACCGTGGGCTGCGTGGTCTCGACGGGTGCCTTGCTCGGCAGTTTCCTGTCCGTGGATGGGGACGCGATCTTCATTTCGTTTGGCGCGTCGGTTTCGGGGACCTGTTCCAGCCGCTTGTCGCACTTCTGTTTGACCAACCCCCTCAGGTTCGGGGAGGCTTGCCGGTACCAATATGCCGCACGGCTGCGAAGTTTCCTTTTCATGTCCTCGTCATGTTTCTCGCCCAAATCCCACCAAGTATCGCCCAACTCGGCCTGCTCGGACGGAAAAGCAGAGATGTTCTGCCCTCTCAGTGCGGCGGAGAGCTTCAGCTCTCGGATGGCGAGTGACTTGAACGCTGCTTCGGTCCCCAGCGCCAACATCGGGACGCCCTTTGTCCAGTCTTTTTTCACAAAGCAGTAATACTCTCCCGCCGCTTGGTTTGCCGCGGGATTCGCCGGATCGTTTTCGAGCGTCTCAAGGGCCACTTGGGCTTTGGCGTGTATCTCTGCCGCTTCCTTGATCTGCTTCTCGCGGGCGACGATCTGTTTGACGAGTTCCCCGTCCCGGGCCTTTCGAGCAGCGGCAAGGCCGAGGGAGGCAAGTTCCGTTGCCCTGTCGTAGTCGTCGGCGTCAGCGGCTTCGTCAGCTAACTGAAGAGTTGCGGTGGCCAATGCGGCCCGCTGCGCCGAAGACCGTGCAAACTTGTCGGTTGTCTTGATTGTCGCGAGTCGCGCGTTCGGGGCGTCGACCGCATACACTCGGACGATCTCGTCGGTGATCTGCATTGCCAGCTGTGCATCGCCAGCCTGCGTCGCAAGGTCCCAGGCAACGCGAAGAAGCTCGTACTGATTGGCCGTGCCCTGCTGCATGCCCTTGGCCGCCTGAAGCAGTTTCTGCGCAAGGGCGGCTTTTTGCTCCGAATTCGCCGCCGTGGCGTACTCCTCGCCGTACACGTCTTTCACCAGCGCCGCAGCGGCATTCCGAGCGTCGGCGGATGGGACCGGCACCTTATCGGCTGCGTGGAGCGGTCCAACCGGGAGCCACGATACGGCCGCGAGCAGGGAGCCACAAAGGACGACGGAATGGATTCGTTCAATAGACGGCATGGAATTGCTCCCGTGTGTGATGCGCGACGCCGTTGCACCGCAATCCTACCGGAAAGTCTGTCAGCTCGGGCTCGAAATGTCAATTAGACCTGGATTGGGCGGGAGGATCTCGAAACGCTGGTCCGCGGCTGGAAGGAGCACGAAAAGCGTTTGCGGGCTGTGCCTTGACGCAGGTTCCTGCTCTCCGCAGCTTGCAAGCCCCGACCGGTCGGGGTATCTTGCGCACTGGCACCAAACGGTGGTGAGCACGGTTGGGGGCCCGGTTGAGGCGGGATGATTCACAGATCCGGGCTCAGACGTACAGAATTCAATTTTCGCGGCCGATCGTCCAACTGTGTGCAAAACGCTTTCCCCGCGAAAATGGAATTCTGTACGTCTGAGCCCAATCGCAACGCGGCGAGGTTGTGCGGCATGGATGAAAGCTTCGATCCGTACCATAAATGGCTTGGGATTCCGCCTGCGGAGCAGCCGCCGAATCATTATCGGCTGTTGGGCGTGACGTTGTTCGAGTCGGATCCGGATGTGATTGCCAACGCGGCGGATCAGCGGATTGGGCACGTGCGGGCCTTTCAGATCGGCAAGCACTCGGACGAATCACAGCGGATCCTGAAGGCAATCTCGGCGGCGCGGGTGTGTCTGCTGAATGCCGACAAGAAGGCCGACTACGACGCAGGCTTGCGATCGGCGGCGGCGACTGCCGTGAATGCGGAACCGCGAGTGGACTCCGCCGCGCCACGCGGCGGGATGCATCATGCGCCGCGAAAACAGAAGCCGACTTGGCTGCTCGCCGTTTGCGGTTCGGCCATCGCCGTGGCGGTAGTAGCCTTTGCGATCGGGCTGTTGAGCAGCGGTGACAAGGACGCAGGGCAGACCGTAGCAAGACATCCCGCCGCCGAGCCAGCTTCCCCTGACGCTTCCAAGCCGTCGCTCGCGGCATCCGTCGGCGACACGGAACCGCCAGCATCGGCTGAGCCGAGCCCATCGCAGGCGGAGCAACCTGCTGCGCAAGATCCGTCTGAGCCGAAGCCGATGGTTCCGCCGCAACTGAAGGAGTCGTCAGCCGTTTCCGGGCCCTTGCCCAGCGAGGCACAGAAACCTACCCCCGACAAGGAGCTTGCCCCGCCTGACGCTGAGCCGATCCCGGCGGCGAAGGCCGAGCCGACCACACCGCCGCCACCCGCGTTGCCAGAGACCATGCCGGTCACGCCGGCGGAGGCCGAGACTTTGGAGCAAGCCGAACAGCGGCTAAACGCCGACGTGGCGCAGGCTGCAACGGCTGCCGCGCAACAAGCGGTCGCCCGAGAGGCGCTGATGCTCGCGGACAAGGCGATTCTTGCTTCGCAGGCCGAACTGGCCAAACGGTTGTCCGTGCTGGCCTTGAAAGGGGCGAGAAAGTCGAATTCGGACGACTTGGTCAACGACGCCACGCTGCTGATGAACGAACTGAGTCAGCCGATATCGGACGCGCTGCGAGACAAGGCCCGCCAGCGACTGGGGCAGCCACGAGGTTCTGCGGCCAATTGAGAGGCAAAGCTGATTGTCGACGCCGACGGAGTGTGGAGACGCGGGAGACATGGGATATGGCCAAGAGAAAGAAACGCGAGCAGGACAGCGATTACGACGGGGCTTGGAAAGAAGCGTTCCGAAGATACCTGGATGCGCTCTTGACTACCGGGCGAAATCGCGACTGGTTCGCAAACTCTACGAGTTGGGCTATAATGCAGATGAATTGCGGGAGATCTTCCGGTTGATCGACTGGATGATGCACCTGACCGAGGCTTTGAGTCTGCGATTTGAGCAAGACCTTCGCGAACTGGAGGAGACCTTGAATATGCCGTACGTAACATCCGTGGAACGAATTGCGGAAGCGCGAGGAGAAGCGCGGGGAGAAGCGCGAGGAAAGGCCCTGGGAGAAGCGCGGGGGCGAGTTAGCCTCCTGCTGAGGCAACTCGCCAAGGTTTGTGGTCCTCTTCCGGAAGACGTCGCGGATCGCATTCGCGACTTGCCGAACCAACAGATCGAAACATTGGGCGAGGCCTTGCTTGACTTCCATTCGCCAGCCGATCTGCAGACCTGGCTCGAGTTGAACGAAGACCCTGCCCGGTGAACTCCCACAGGAACGCTGCCCATGATTGTGGAACTGTTGATCCTGTCCGGCTCGCGATTGGGCGAGCGGCTGAAATTCACGCAGGACGCGATTTCCGTCGGCGGCGGCAAGCATTGGGATGTGTGTTTCGACGCGAAGCACGATCCGGGCGCGAAAGCCAAACACGCGCGGATCTTGGCCGACCAATTCGGCTGGCGGATTCACAACGACGGGGCGGGTGTGTGGATCATCAATCAGGACCTGCTGCCGCCGACGGGCGCGTATCCGCTACGGGCCGGTGATATCGTGCGGCTGTCCGAATTCGGGCCGGACTTGCGATTTATGATTTTGCCGGATGCGGAGGAAGCGGCGAGGAAGGCGTAGGAGCGACTGCCTTGCGCACTCCCCGTTGGGTCGCGGTTAAACGAATTGAACGAGGACCAAGCATGAGCCCATCCCAACCGCCCGCGACACAAAAGGTCTCCAAGCCCGTTCCCGTCGGCATCGATCTGGGGACCACTTATTCGCTGATCGCGCACCTGGACCCGCAGGGCCGGCCAGTGTCGATCCCGAACGGGCTGGGCGAGGTGCTGACGCCCAGCGCGGTGTTGTTCGAGGACGACGAAGTGGTGGTCGGCCGCCAGGCCGTCAAGGCGTCGATGCTGTCCCCGGACCGTTTTGCCGACTGTTTCAAACGCGACATGGGGCGCGACGCTTATCACCGCCCGATCCGCGGCCAGGCAGTGCCGCCCGAAGTGCTCAGCGCGTTTGTCTTGGCGCAGCTGAAACATGACGCCGAGCGCCGCACCGGCCCGGTGCAGCAGGCGGTGATCACGGTACCGGCGTTCTTTGACGAGACCCGCCGCAAGGCCACGCAGGACGCGGGGCGATTGGCTGGGCTCGAAGTGCTGGACATCATCAACGAACCGACGGCCGCGGCGCTGGCCTACGGTTATCAACAGGGGCTCGTGCAGCCAGATCAAGACGGCTTTCAAGGCGGCCCGCGGCGGGTGTTGGTGTACGATCTGGGCGGCGGGACCTTTGACGTCACGATCTTGGAACTCGATGGCCTCCAGTTCCGGGCGCTGGCCACCGACGGCGACGTGCGACTGGGCGGCCGGGATTTCGACGAACGGCTGGTCGAGCACATCGCGGAGCAGTGCCGGCAGATTCACGGACTGGACCCCCGCGCCGATCCCAACGACGCCATCCAGCTGTGGCTGGAGATCCAGGACTGCAAGCACGCGATATCGCAACTGTCCAAGACGCCCGTGGTGTGCAACTTTGGCGGGTTGCGTGCGCGGCTGGAGGTCACTCGGCAGCAGTTTGCGGAAATGACCCGCGATCTGCTCGACCGCACCGAGACCACGACGAAACTGGTCGTCCGCGACGCGGGCTTGGACTGGAACCAGATCGACACCGTACTGCTGGTCGGCGGGGCGTCGCGGATGCCGATGGTGTCCGAGATGCTGCAGCGCGTGACGGGCAAGACACCCGATGCCGCCACGTCGCCGGACGAAGCCGTCGTGCATGGGGCGGCGCTGTACGCCGCGATGCTGTCGCGAGACGATCATCGTACCGAGGTGCCGGCCTGCCAGTTGATCAACGTCAATTCGCACAGCCTGGGCGTGGTGGGCATCGAGCCCAAGACGCGGCGGCGAGTCGTGAAGATCGTGATTCCCAAGAACACGCCCCTGCCGAGCCGCGTGGAACGATCGTTCGTGACGGAACGCGACGATCAGCGGAACGTCAAGGTGCCGATCGTCGAGGGCGAGAGCCGCGATCCGGCCGAGTGCATCCCGCTGGGCGAGTGCACCGTCCGCGACTTGCCGCAGGGTCTGGCCAAGGGCACGGCGGTCAAAGTCGAATTGAGCTACGCCGCCAACGGGCGCATTTCGGTGTCGGCCCGCGTGGCCCGGACGCGGCAGTCGGCGCATGTCGAACTCGACCGCCACCAAGCCCGCCAGTTGGGCGACCTGAACACATGGAGCAGTCGCCTGCGCGGCGCCGAGGGCGGCGGCGTGGCCGTCGTGGAAGACGAGCAGGGCCCCGAGGTCAACGTGACAGACCACGGCAGCGTTCTGCGCCGGCTGGACTTCCTGTTTACGCGCGTGGGCCAGGCGGCCTTGGACAAAAAGATTCCCAAGCCGGCCGCTCGCAGCAAGCAAGCGGCGCTCGAAGCCGGGCAGCAGTTGCGCATCCTGGAACGTAAGCTGCAGGACCAGCAGCAGCGGCGGAAAAAGGCATCGGACGCGACCGAATCGATGCGGCTGGATTCGACGCTGGCCAGCGTCCGCACCGCCTACGAGCAACAAAAGCGGCTGGCGGATTTCGCCACGCTGCTGCTGGGCCGAGAATGTCTGCAGGCGGGTTTCGTTCCAAAAGGCTGTGAGGGCCTGAAGATCGAAGCCGACGAACTGCGGACGGCTCTGCCGGCTTAGAACGTAGCTCGTGTTCCTGGGCGATCGCTTTTCCTATGGTGTGGCAGAGTCAGACGCCCCGCTCCACAACGACTCCGCGCCGACCCCTGTCCGAACGAGGTGTAGGTGACCGGCGCGGCGTCGTTGCCACTGGCCGGAATGAGGGAACCACGCCACGTGCCGCCGGACTTGAAACGCACCGTGTCGCCCGGTTTCAAGTCGGCCGAGTTGACGCGGTCCAAGCTGCGCCACGCCCGAAGCGAGGCAGGGTACGGAACGGGACACCTTGCGGTTGCGGGCCGGCACCTGGTATCGGCAGGCCGCGCCGAAGCTGGCTGGAGAGCTGGCCGGGCTGAAGATCAAGCAGCGATTGGAGCAGCTCGCCGCGATTGGGCGGGAGCTACCCGAATCGCCACGGTCGCCCCCGCGAGATAGGTTAGTCAGTAAACCGCCGCGTCTCGCACCAGGCCTCGTCCTGCGTGTCTTTCCGAAACAGCCCATCCAGGACGACAATCGATACGTGGCGCATGTCATGCCGGCGCAATTTGGCCAGCCGGTCGGTCCCCCGTTGGTCATTGCCACCAGCGAGTACAGACACGACGTATCGACAAACGCGATCGCTTTCGGCTACCTCAGGATCGACGTTGCGGGAGACTACATCTTCCAGACCGCGACGGGTTACGACCGCGCCGCGCTGTATCTGAATGCCAAGGCAGTGAATCCCTTCAGAGACCTCGATCCCAAGCAGACAGCGATTCATCTTGAACCGGGGATGGTCCCGATCGCGATTGTCGGCTGGACCATCTACGACCATGTGCGTACGCACTGGGTGCCGCCGGGTGCCACCGAGCCAACGCTGATTCCCACGCCCTTCTTGTTCCACGATCCCAACCAGCCGGTCCCTTCCGTGGTGGAAAATCCCGACGGCAGGGGGCATCTGCCCGCGGAATCAACGCCGGCGCCGGCCAAGCCAATGCCAGAACCGGCCACAAGCCCGGCTCCCAAGGCTGGAGCGGGTTCTCGGCAGCCCGCGACGAGCGTCCAGCCAGGGCGCGAACTCGCAGGCATGATTGGGCGCGCTCGAGCTTCCGGAAATGACGTCGGCTTGGTGCTCCGCTATCAGCCCGGCCGGATTTTTCCGCAGCAGACGTTCGACGACCTGCTAGCCAAGCAAGGCATTCCCAGCCGCGACGTCCAGATCGAGTTGGGAGGAGCATTGCGGCTCGACAAGACAACCTCTGTCCTGGTAACGCACAAGGGCGGCTCCAGCGACCGCGGTGTCCTGCGTCTGTACCTGAACGGCCGGGAACTGGGTGTGGTCGGCGACAACCGCACCAAAGATACGACATATCAGGTCGAGCTTCCCTCGGGCCTGCACGTGATCCGCTGGGTATTGACCGGCGGCGCGATCGGCGGTGGCAACATGATCCAGTTCGTCGATTCACGGACCAATCAGCCGCTGCCGGTGCATGTACCCGCCGAGGCCACCGCACAGGTCCATGCCATTCAAGTCCGAGGTGGATGTGAGCAGCCAATGATCCGGGCCAGCCTGCCCGGATCGCGAGATCAACTCGTGTTGCGAGTTCCCGAGCTTTCGCTGGCTCAGGACTGCGGTGGTGTCTTCCAGTTCTCCACGCGCAATCCGGGGACGCGGGTGAATTCCGCCGAGTTATCCGTGACCAGCGTCAGACCTGCAGCGACGGCATGACCAGCGAGGAGCACGTCATAAGGGCCGATCATTTTGCCTTGACATTCCAATGTGCCGCGAATTCGGGCCGCTTCTCTGGCCGCGTCCGCGTCGAAGGACAATTCGCTCACGACAGCCAACAGCCGATCTTCCTCCTCTGGCCGAGCAGCGGCGGATTGTGGCGGCGGTGGAGGCGTTGCTGGCGCGGGTCCAGGCGGCCCGCGCGCCGCTGGCGAAGGTCCCCGCCCTCCTCAAACGCTTCCGCCAATCCGTTCTCGCCGCCGAGATTGTTGGAGAACTGCAATCTCTCGGGGATGTTCTGATCGACCTGAAGTACGGAACGGCTCGGAAGTGTGACTTTGAGCAAAAAGGCGTCCCGGTGCTTCGAATCCCAAACATCGCTGCGGGATTCATTGACACATCCGACTTGAAGTACGCGGAGTTGGACCCGAGGGAGTTCGAATCGTTGAGTCTCCGGCGTGGAGACGTCCTGATGATACGGTCTAATGGGAGCGTTTCCCTCCTGGGCAAGACCGCCGTCGTATCCGACAGCGAAGAAGCCTATGCCTACGCCGCCTACCTAATGCGTCTCCGGCTGGCCCCGCGTCACGCCGATCCCGGATACTTGCAGTTCGCCCTGACTGCTCCGGATGCTCGCGACCAGATTGAACTGCCGGCGAGGTCCACAAGCGGCGTTCACAACATCAACAGCGAAGAAGTCCGACAGCTGAGGATACCGCTACCACCGCTTCCGGAACAGCACAAGATCGTCCGCCGTGTGGAAGCCCTGTTCGCCCTGGGGGACAAGATCGAGGCCCGCGTGGCGGCGGCGACGTTGCGGGTGGAGAAGATCACGCAGGCGATCCTAGCCAAGGCGTTTCGCGGCGAGTTGGTGCCGACCGAAGCGGAACTGGCCCGCGCCGAAGGCCGCGACTACGAACCGGCCAGCGTCCTGCTGGAAGGTATCCGGGCAGAACGAGCAGTTGCCGAGAAAACTCCGGCGACGGGTGGCAAGCGACTCCGATCGCGGAAGAAGTGAGGGATTCGACCATTGATCATCGAGGAGCACAATGTATGGCCAAACGTAGTCCAATCATCACCGGGGCGAGCGGCGAGTATTACGTCGCGGCGTATCTGTCCAGCATGGGTTTGGTGGTCGCGCTCCCGAGGGCCGGTATTCCCTTGACCGACCTTCTTGTCACATCCGAGAAGGGCGGGCGAGCCATGTCGGTCCAGGTCAAGACGGGGGCGTCGGAGGTGTGCCACGTTACGCATGCTCGGAAGCCCGAGAAAAACTACTGGATGTGGCCGACCAGCTTGAAGGCAGCCAAGATGTCCCACGAGGCGCTCTGGTACGCCTTTGTCTTCACTGATGGCTGGCCGACCAGCGGCCGACACCCCGAGGTATTCTTCGTCCCCTCCGAGGTCGTCGCGCGACGCATTCGGAAGGAAAATGAGATCCGGCACGGAACCGACCGGGTTACATTCGCACGGTTCGCCGCCGCTGTGGCTGTTTCCTGGGAGACCGACCGGTTGAAACGGCAACGCACAATAGGAACACCAGACGATGAGCCGAAACAGCGTGACAGCGTTTCTGGACTGGCTCCTGTGGGCTTCCCTGGTTGTCGTCGAAACCGTCGGCAAGCTGTACAACATACGCCGCTTTTCGAGAAAAGTGATGAAGTCTTGATAAATGTGATGATTCACGCTTGCAATGTGGCAAATTTTTGTAATAATCTTTCATCGGAGGTCCGATTGTGTGATGATCGTGGAGGATGTGGGCGAAATGGATGACAATTTGACGGGGAATTACCTTGTCAGAGCCGGACGGTGGGCGTTTCAAGAAGCCCACAAGTGGTTGCCGAAAACACGGGAGAGGGCAGAACTGCGACGGCACGCCTTGAAACTTCGATATTGGCCAACTGGTTCCGCGGAGGCGGAAACCGGGCAACTCGTTGACTTGGACTGGTCATGGATAAGGGCGTTATCCGGATACCGAATCGGGGAACTCCGTATCCATGACACAATCGGCGGCTGCGACAATCTCAGGATCATATTCTTTGACCCGAGGATCCCAACGGAACCATTGCCGATGTTGTGGGTGCTTTCGGTTCTGCAGAAGAAACGTGACGACTTCACAAAGGCACAGCTAGCGAACTACCGGCACCGACGCCTCATTGTTCTGGAGCGATTCTACGAAAGCCTTTAAGACTTCGCTGAAGATTCTTCCCAGTTGGTAGCGGCTAGATGCTTAGACTGGGCAGTTCGTTATTAACTCTTAAGATTGGGTGAATCAATGAATGCAACTCTTGACCGCGACTTAGCGAAACTGCAGACGTTGCAGGGCGCGAAGTTCCTGCAAGCGTACCTGGAATGCAGCGATGGAATCCAGAGCGCAATCCGCGAAATGCTGGAAATCCTGAACGAACCGGAAACCGACGATGACGACCGCGAATCGACGTTGTTCACGCTCGCCGATGCGCTTTTCCCCAATCTCCACGAAGGCAAGTTAGGGATGGACCTGCAGGAATCAGAAGGTTTGGGGGCGGGCCAGTCCAGAGAAATGAAGGAAGTTCTGGAAGCAATGGACGCCGAGGAGGCAACATTTGCCGAGCGCCTTCGCGGAACGATGGAGCAACGCGGGTTGACGCAACAGGCGTTGGCAGAACGGTTGGGCATAGGGCAACCCGCAGTTTCGAATCTGCTGAAGCGTCAATGCCGTCCACAACGCCGGACCGTATCACGACTGGCGAAAGTGCTCGACGTCTCGCCCTGCGAACTCTGGCCCGGTTTTCCCGTTGAGCAGGAAGGCTAAAATCACGGGCACCGTCTACCGCAAGACGTTTACGAAGCCGCTGCTGCCAAGCCCCCGCAAGCCGATGCGGAACTCCAGAAACGAAAAATCCCGCGTTTTCTGCGGGAAAACGCGGGTTTTCGTGGGTTTTCGGCCAATGACCCCGACGGGACTCGAACCCGTGTTGCCGCCGTGAAAGGGCGATGTCCTAGACCACTAGACGACGGGGCCTGATGCCTTCTGGCTACGGTCGAAGGTGCCAGAGCGATGCGGTATTAAAATGACCAGCGGCGGAAACGTCAAGTGGCAGATGACGATTCTGTCCAGAAAAGGCTGACAGAAAAGTGCTTTGCTGGAAGGAAACCACGCCGAAACGGAATGAAACGAAAATGAGGACGACGCGATAAGTCGCAGAATCCGGTCAGTTCTCGGTCGCCGCTGGGTGCGGTTCAACCTCAGCGGGCTTCGTTTCCTCCGCCTCGTGACGTTTGATCGCCTCGTACACCTCGCGGCGATGCACAGGAACTTCCTTGGGCGCTTCGACCCCAAGCCGCACTTTGTCGCCCCGGATCTCCACGACGACAATCTTGATGTCGTTGTTGATTACGATGCTCTCGTTTTTCTTCCGCGACAAAACCAACATGATGTCATTCCTTTGCCCTACTCCTCACTCCGCCCAACAATCGATCCCGAATGCTATTATTGGGGCCTTACCCCACTCAGGCAAATCGTATTCCACGCGGGAATGCCATTTCGCCACTTGGGAAAGCCATTCGCTCGCCCGCATCCTTTCCACTGTACGTGAATAATCTGGGTAGTCAAGCGAACCCTGATAAACCTATTGTCTTTTTCCTCAACGAAACATCGAAATTCGTCTTATAATCAGTACGCTTGGTTTTTCCAGGAAGTTCAGACGCGTTGTCCCGTTTTTGGGTTTGTCCCTACCGGACACCGTTGCGGAATCCCCGCAAGCTCTTATAATGCATTTAACCGTCATATCCCAATCAGATTTCGGAAACCGCTCTGTGGCAATGACTTAGGGATTATTGCATGCTCCTGTGGCTGCGAAATATCGGAATGACCGTCCGGACGGTGGCCCTAGGTCTGAGGGTGACGCTGCGGTACTGGCTGGCTACCTATCGCAGAGACCGAGGCACTTTTACCGAACGATTCGAATATCCGGAGAAACCCGTTCCGGTTGCGGCGCGGTATCGCGGTTTTCACCGCTACGACTTGACGACCTGCATCGCATGCGACCAGTGCGCCAAAGCATGTCCGGTGGACTGTATTTACATTGGCAAGGAACGGGTCACCAACGGAAAAGGCTTTCGGATCACCGGTTTCGCGATCGACTACACGAAATGCATGTTTTGCGCATTGTGCGTCGAACCGTGTCCGGTGGACTGCATTTTCATGGGCTCCACTCACGACCTCAGTTGCTACAGCCGCGATGGATGTATCATCGATTTTGCCCGTCTGCCGTTGGATGTGGCCTGGGGACGAACCACGCTGAATCCGACCGCCGTGGCTCAGGCAAAGGTCGTCACTGAGCCGGTTCACGGGGGCCCAAATTCCTGATGGGAACAATTTCTGGTTGAACGCATCACCAAAGGTTTTTCATACTATGACTTTACGACTCCAGAGCGCGTCGCGGACATTCACGGTCGAGCAAGCCAACGCCACCTTGCCCTTGGTGCGGGCCATCACCAAAGATCTCGTGGACTTGTCTCGGCAGCTAGCCGAACGAAAGCTGCAACTGGCGGAACTGGTCGACGGCCGCAGCTTGCGTCCAGGTGACCTGTACACGGATGAATTGTTGGAGAGTAAGAAAGATGTCGAGAAGGAATTGGCTCGCGTCCAGGGGTTCGCCGACGAGCTGCTGGAATTGGGGGTCGAGCCAAAGAGTGCCTTGGACGGGCTGATTGATTTCCCGTCCAGTTTGGACGGGCGTCCAGTTTTCCTGTGCTGGAAGCTGGGAGAACCGGAAGTCATGTACTACCATGAACGGGGTGCAGGATATGCCGGCAGGAAGCCGTTGCCTGTCACGCCAGATACTTCCGCAGTCCGCAAAGGCGAACTCGAACATTCCTGCCTGTAAGAAGATAACCCATGTCACCCTCCGAGGTTTCCTCCCTGGCCATTGTCGCTTACCTGGCGTTGTTCGCCGCGTTCGGCACCCTGTTCTTGTTCGTGAATTTGCTGCTGGGGCGTTTTCTTCGCGTCTCCAATCCGCACAAGGAAAAGCTGGAAGTGTACGAATGCGGCGAGCCGACGATCGGTTCGTCGTTCGTTCAATTCGACCTGCGGTTTTATGTCGTGGCCCTGCTGTTCATTATCTTTGACGTCGAGGTGGCGTTCTTTTTTCCGTGGGCGACCGCTTTTGGCAAGGCGATGCATTTGGCCGACGAGCGACTGGTGGTGGTCGAGCCGGAGTCCTCGCAGCTGACCCGAGAAGCGAAGCGGCTGTACCGCGAGCTGGGCGTCATCGACCCCGTCGCTCCGGACGAGATTCCGGCCAGTCTGAGCGGCCGTCTGGCCTACGGTGCGGATTCCGGTCAGATCATCAAGGCCGGTGCCCGGCAATTAGCTTGGCTCACGATCCTCGACATTGGGATCTTCTTCGCCGTCCTGATGGTGGGCTTTGCTTACGTGTGGAAACGAGGCGATTTGGATTGGGTGCGGGCCGTCGGTCGCGAGACGCCCCGACGAGCAGCGGGCGGAGCGACGAGTCGAGACCTGGTGGAAGACCCTCTTTGTCCGGTGTAATGCAATGAACTTGGCGGAAATTCATAAAGCCCTGCAGACGCGATTTGGCGACGCGATACCCGACGCGGACGCGAGCGCCGATTCCGGGTGGATCGAGTTGTCGCCTGCGGTGCTCTTGCCGGTATGCCAGTTCCTGCGGGACGAACCGCGGCTGCATTTCAATCTGTTGAACTGCATTACGGGCGTCGACTACTGCCACACCGACCCCAAGAAAGCTGCCACGTCACCGTGGCCGCCACACGTGCAAGTCGTGTACCACTTGTCCAGCCTGACGAACAAGCACACGCTGGTGTTGAAAGTCAAAATGTCGCGTTGGAAAGACGATCGTCCCGGCCAGCTACCGGAGTTACCTTCGGTCAGCAGCGTCTGGAAAACGGCGTTGTGGCACGAGCGTGAAGTTTTCGATTTGGTCGGCATCTGGTTTACGGGGCATCCCGATTTGCGCCGCATCCTGTGCCCGGAAGATTGGGTCGGGCATCCGTTACGCAAGGACTACGAAATGCCGCTGGAATACCACGGCATTCGAGGGCGGTAGAAGCCGCGAGAGCAAGCATGACCACAGCACTGCCCGAGACAGGAATTGTCGAGTTTGACGTCCGCACGGACGAGATGCTGGTCAATATGGGACCGCAGCATCCCAGTACGCACGGCGTGCTGCGGTTGGCGTTGCGGACCGACGGCGAGGTGGTTTCCGAGGTCGAACCGCACATCGGGTACTTGCACCGCTGTGCCGAAAAGATCGGCGAGAACCTCACGCCGCGTCAATGGCTCCCCTACACCGACCGCATGGACTATCTGGCCGGTATGAATATGAATCTCGGCTGGTCCATGACGGTCGAAAAGCTGTTGCAGCTGGAACTGCCGGAAAAAGCGCAACACCTCCGAGTGGTCATTGCCGAGTTGAATCGGATCGCCAGCCATCTGGTGGCGATGGGGGCGTATGGACTTGATTTGGGCACGTTCAGTCCGTTCCTGTACGCGTTTCGCGAGCGCGAGAAGATCCTGGATTTGTTCGAGGAAGCCTGCGGAGCGCGATTGACGTACAGCTATCTCACGCCCGGCGGCGCGACGGCCGACCTGCCTCGCGGCTGTACGGACAAATGCCTGGCGTTTCTCGACCAGTTCGAGGCGGTGATCCGAGAGTACCACACGCTGCTGACCAGTAACGTCGTGTTCATCCAACGCACGGCCGGCATCGGCGTTCTGTCCGCGGACATGGCCGTCAGTTACGGCTGCACCGGCCCCGTGTTGCGAGGCAGCGGCGTGAACTGGGACTTGCGCCGCGACGGGGAACCATTCTACACCCGCATGTACGACGGCTATCGGTTCGAGGTGATCGCGCAGGCCAACGGCGACTATCCCCAGGACCACGATTACCCGCCGGTCCCCAGGGAAGCCGTCCTGGGCGACTGCTGGCACCGCTTCTACGTCCGCATGCTGGAAGTGGTCCAGTCGATCGGCTTGATTCGCCAGGGGATCGAATTCTATCGCACCGCGGCGGGCGACTGGGGAATGCCCATCAAGCTGACGCAGAAGCTGCCGCCCGGCGAAGTGTATCTGGAAACCGAATGCCCCAAGGGCCAGATGGGCTTTTATCTGGTCGGCGACGGATCGTCGATCCCGTGGCGGGCGCGTGCCCGCAGCAGCAGTTTCTGCAACTTGTCCATCACCAGTGAATTGTGCCGCGGCTGCTTGATCGCCGATATTCCCGCCATTATCGGCTCGCTGGACATCGTCATGGGCGAGATCGACCGCTGAGGCGGCTCGCCCAGGGCATTTGCTGCGGCGTCGATCGCAATACATCGCCGCAGGTCACCGGGTGATGAAACCCGCGTTCACCCCGTCGGCGTGGTCCGCGGCAATGCCGTCGCCGGCGTCGGTCACCACCAGCCGCAACCAGCTCCCTCGGCAGCCGATGACACGGCCACCAAACCGGCTCCCACCAGAAGCATCGTGGCGGTAAACATCATGCGGTTCGTATTCAGTGGTTCAATCCTGTCGGGTTCTGATCATGGTCGGCGGGCATTGTATTCCATGCCCGAGTTGGAAGACGAGCTGCAGACGGCTGTGCTGGAGACGATTCCCGTCGAGAAACGACTGCGCGGGCTACCCGCTGAAGAACGGCTGCGGGGGCTGCCACCCGAGGATTCGGCGAATACTCACGGGCAAGGACCTGCAGCACCGGGTAGCGAACCATGTGGGGGTATTTCGGGGATGCGCTGGACGGGCCGCCGGGAACTTACTACGATTCAAGAAGTGAGCCGGTGACCTATTTCTGGAATATTTTCGAACAAGTATTGATCCGACCGACGCTATTGGACGCATTCGTTCCCGCGTCCTTGAAGATCTTGGACTCCGATGGAGACGAAACCCTCTTGACCAAGTTGCAACATTCGTTCGACCGCCTTGATACGGTGGCCGAGTTTCGACTGCTGGGCCGTGTTCCGTTCGAAGCGGCAGCGGCGTTGCAGGAGCGGTTGGTGTACGAGGCGGGAGGGCTGGCCGAGCCGCGGATTGTCGTGCTGATGTGCGAGCATCCGGACTTGATCACGGTGGGCCGAGCCGGCTCCCGAGGCCACGTGCGGTTCAGCAACGACCAATTGAAGCACGAGCAACTGAGCCTCCGCTGGGTCGGCCGGGGTGGCGGTTGCGTGCTGCACGCGCCGGGCCAATTGGCCGTGTATCCCATCGTGCCGCTGAACCTGTTGGGCTGGACGGTGGGCGAGTACCTGCGGCGATTTCAGCGCGGACTGGTCGAGGGTTTTGCCGAAGTGAACGTCCGCGGCGAAATGCATGACGGAAGTTTCGGCGTGTGGGGCCGTTCGGGGCTGTTGGCCAATGTAGGCGTGGCGGTCCGCGGTGGAATTACTTGTCATGGCGCATTCATCAACGTCAACCCGGCCATGCGGCGGTACGCCTTTGTGGACGTGTTTCCGCCGCATTCCGACCCGGAGAACGGCAAATCCGTCATGGGCTGCCTCCTGGCCGAACGGCAGGCGGCCGTTAGAATGTCAGGCGTGAGGGCTGCTTTGGTGAAAACGCTGTCCGCCGCCTTTGATTGCGAGCGGTACCACCTGTTCACGGGGCATCCCTGGCTGTCGTCCGCACCTGCAAACGCCTGGAAGTCCGATGCCTGCCAAACCTGAATTGCCGATTTTGAACAACAGTCCACCGCAGGGTGCCGAGCGGCGTCTGCCGCGCTGGCTCAAGCGGCGGGTTCCCAAAGGGAATGCCAATCATTTTACGTCGCATCTGCTGGACGAGTTGCAGCTGGAGACGGTGTGCGATCACGCGCGCTGTCCGAACCGCATGGAGTGTTATGCCCAGAAGACGGCGACGTTCATGATCCTGGGGAACATCTGCACGCGGGCTTGCGGATTCTGCTCCGTGCCGCGCGGGCGGCCCGCACCGCCAGCGGCGGACGAACCGCAGCGCGTCGCGGAAGCCGCGGCCCGGCTCGGTTTGCGGCACGTCGTCATCACGTCCGTCACCCGTGACGACTTGCCGGACGGCGGCGCCGATCATTTTTATCAGTGCGTATCTGCCGTCCGTCGGCGAACCGGCGCGACGATCGAGGTCTTGACTCCCGACTTTGTCGATACGCCCGCCGCCCTGGAGCGCGTCGTCGAGGCGGCGCCGGAAGTCTTCAATCACAACACGGAAACCGTGCCGCGCCTGTATCGTCGCCTGCGCGGGCCCAAATCGGATTACCGCTGGACGCTGGAATTGCTGCGACGCGTCAAGCAGCAAGACTCGGCGATCAAGACCAAGAGCGGCCTGATGCTGGGCGTCGGCGAAACGCTGGAAGAAGTCCTGGACGTACTGGCCGATCTCCGGGATCATGACGTGGATTTTCTGACCGTGGGCCAGTATTTGCAACCGGACCCCAGCCGCTACCTGCCGGTCGTTCGCTATCTGCGGCCGGAGGAGTTCGACGAACTGGGCGCTGCCGCCAAGATGCTCGGCTTCCAAAAGGTTGCCAGCGGTCCCTTCGTCCGCAGCAGCTATCACGCCCGCGACATGGCGTCAGGGCAGTAGCTCGGAGACCGGAACCGTGGCGAGCACTTCCTCGCCCAGCACCAGCGAGATGGAGTCTCCCGGCTGAAACTTGCTCCGTTCGCGATAGCCAGGCACCTCGACCGCGCCCGACGGCACGAGGTATTGTTCGACAAAGCCTTCGACGAGGTTCAGGATCCAATACGCCGGAATGCCTGCTTCGGCGTACAGCCGCTGCTTCACGTCTCGGTCGCGTTTCAGCGTCGCCTCGGCGACCTCGATTACCAACGCGATGTCCACAGGGCCGGGATGCCGCGTCACGTACCGTTCGCGTCCTCCGCGGACCACGATCACATCGGGTTCAGGTTCGCTTGCCGCCAAGCTAATCGGCTCTTGCGTGTCGACCAGCCAAATTGGCGATAAACGACGTTCCAATGCGGCTCGGGCCATGCGCGTTGCGGTGCTGTGGGACGGGTTTCTAGGCATCTTCTTCACCAGCAAGCCATCGAGAAGTTCCACGGGATCGTCGTCGGACAGGATGCCGGCGCGAATCATCTCGTGATATTGCTGCACCGACATTCGCCACACGGTGTCCGCTTCGGCAGGCAAGATCGCGGTGTCCCCGCGCGCGGCGGGAGACGATACGACGGAAGTTGACATGCGACGCACTCCGAACTCCTAGACAACGGACGATGCCATGAACGTCTCACACAGGCTGGCAGCTTGTGCTACGAAGTCACGGTGCATTCTATCAGCGCGTCTCGCGATTGTCACGCCGGCCCGACAGTCACGCGGGCCCGGCCGCCGACGTTCAACGTTCCGTCGGATCGATTCTCCGCAAAAGAACTTCCTACGGTTGAAACGCTAGTGCCGTATCGAACATGGCGACCACGTTTTCCGGCGGGACGCCTGCCTGGATGTTGTGGACCGACGCGAACACGTACCCGCCGCCGGGGGCGAACACGCGCAAGTGCTGTTCGACTTCGCGGACGACTTCGTCCGGCGTGCCGTAGGGCAGCGTCTTTTGGCAGTCCAGCGAGCCGCCCCAGAACGCCATGCGGTCGCCGAATTCGTCCTTCAGCCGTTGGGCATCCATGCCGGCCGCACTGGTCTGGACCGGGTTCAGGATGTCAAAGCCGGTTTCGATCAGCGACGGCAGCAGCGGGAAGATCGCCCCGTCCGAATGCAACAGAACCTTCATGTTGGTGTTGTGGTGGATCCAGTCCAAGCCGCGCTGGTAATACGGCATGATTTGGCGGCGAAACATCTCGACCGACAGGAACAGCGAATGCTGTGTGCCAAAATCGTCGTTCACTTGCAGGATCTGCACCCGGTCGCCGACCGCTTCGGCAAACCGCTCGAGATTCACCAGCCACGCCGCAACCAGTTTTTCGTACAACGCCGACACATAGTCCGGCTCGCTGGCCAGCGTGATCATCCACATCTCGAAATCGCCCGTACCCAGTCCGTAGAACAGTTCGTACGGCGGCCCCAGCGGCGCCACGATGGCAAAATCCGTGTTCTGGTACAGGGCTTCGGCTTGGACTCGATAATCCTCGAACACCTCGTCCCCCAGCAGCGGCGGCTGGTAGGCGTCCAGGTCCACGTGGGCCGCGCCGGGGAACTTTTCCACGCGATCAAAGTAGAACCCGTCTTTGGGCATGCGGGCGATCGGCTCGTCGTCGCGCAGGATGACCAGATCACCGCTCGGCTCGACCACCGGCCGAAACCCGTCCGGCACTTCGACCGGCGTGCCGTCGAACAGTTGCCACGGCTTCCAGTCCTGGTTGACGATGCCGAAGGCCACATCGGGCCGATTCAGGCCGATGACATCGGCGCCAAAACGTTCCCGTATCGGCCGCTCGACCTCGGCCAACATCTGGTACAGATCGTAAACGCGCGTCGGCGTGGCCAGTCCCAGTTTCTGCTTTAGACGGTGATACGTCGACGCGGCGATGCCGGACTGGCGCGTGCCGCCCATGTCGATCGGAACTCGATCCGACGGCTGGTGGTTGATCGCGGCCAAAACGCGTTGGCGAGAGTTCATGAGGAAACCATTTCGCGAGGAAAGAATTTTGGAGCAACACGCTACGGCGGAGGATCACGGGTTTTTTGGCAGGCAAGATGTCCTGCCCATCTTGCCGTTTTGCACAGGCTGCCCGCCTGTGCTACGAAGCCGCCTTGCCATCTCGAATCGCGTCGTGCAGGGCTCGGATGAAATCCGGCGCCGTGCCACAGCAGCCGCCGAGGAAAGCGGCGCCGGCGGCGACCAGGTCCGGACCGTAGCGGGCGAACTCTTGCGGCGGCGTTTTCCACAGCGGGACGTCATCCACTAATTCCGGGATGCCGGCGTTGGGTTTCACCCAAATCGGCCGCTCGGTCGCAGCGTGCAAACGGCGGCACAAGTCGACGTAGCCGGCGATGCCTTGCCCACAGTTGGCGCCGATCACGTCGGCGCCGGCTGCGGTCAACTCCTGTGCCGCCTGCTCCGGCGTGGTACCCATCAGCGTGCGGTCCAAGGCCGCGCCCGAATCGAAACACATGCAGGCCACCACCGGCAATCCCGCCGCTTTGGCGCCCTGCACCGCCAGTTTCGCTTCCGCCAGATCGCCCATGGTTTCGATCACCAGGCCGTCCGCGCCGCCGGCGGCCAGCGCTCGAGCCTGTTCGTCGAACGCCTCCAACAGCAGCTGCTCGCTGACTTCGTCCATCATCAGCATCCTGCCGCTGGGGCCAATCGAGCCGAAGACGCGCGCCCGCCCGGCGGCAGCTCGACACGAAATCTCCGCCCCCGCGCGGTTGATGGCTTCCACCTGGTCGGCCAGGCCATAGTCGGCTAACGTCACGCGGTTGGCCCGAAACGTGTTGGTCAACACGATTTGACTGCCCGCCTCGACGTAAGCCCGCGGGATCTCCTCGACCACCTCCGGACGCGACAGGTTCCATTCGTCAGGACAACCGCCGACGGCCAGCCCACGAGCTTGCATCTGCGTACCCCACGCGCCGTCGGTCAGCAGGGGGCCGTTGGACAGCAGGGATTCAATGAAAGGATGCATCGTTAAACTCCTTACGCGTTGAGCCTCGATTGTCACGGAACGCTCCCAGGCGGCCTTGTGGCCGTGAATATAGCGAATGGCGGCGGGGCTTGCCACTCGGACACGATCCGATTCTGCGGGCCGTAGCTGGTTTTCCGCCGCGGGGCGGAGGGGATGACCATGTTCCGACGTCACGGTTGGCACGGCAGCGCCGTTCGTGGCCTATGCTCTCAAAAAGGGGGTTCCCTGCGTTAACTCGGCTTGGCCGAGGGAGATGGCCATGAAACGATCGATACTGCTTGTCGCCGTCCTGGTGCTGCTGCCGCGGTTTGCGGTCGAAGCGGCCGGCCAGACTTGGGCAACGCCGCGGTTTGCCTCGACGTATCACGACTTTGGTACCGTGGCCCGCGGGGCCGTCGCCGAGCATTTATTTTGGTTCACCAATACGTCCGGTTCCGACGTCCACGTGCGCGGCGTGCGCACGACGTGCGGCTGTTCCACGCCCAGCGTGGTCCATAGCACCGTCAAGAGCGGCGAACGAGGGGCCATTCGGGCCGTCTTCAACACGCGTTCGTTCACCGGCCAGCGATCGGCGACCATCATCGTGGTCTTCGACCGGCCCCGCTATGCCGAAGTGCAGCTGCAGGTTCGCGGCTACATCCGCTGCGACGTGGTGCTCCAGCCGGGCAGCGTCGATTTTGGAACCGTTCGCAAAGGCCAGGCTGCGGAGCGAGTGGTCGGCGTCGATTACGCCGGCCGTAGCGACTGGCGAATCACCGCCATCCGCGTTCCGGCGCCGTATGTTCAGGTCGAAACGCGAGAAACCCGCCGCCATTCGGGCCGCGTCGGTTATGAACTGCTGGTACGACTAGCCGAAGACGCGCCGCCGGGGACGATCGCGACCGAGCTGACGTTGGAGACGGACGACCGCACAGGAAACCGCGTTCCCTTGGCCGTCAGCGGCCAGATCGTCCCGCCGTTGTCCGTCAGTCCGGCTCTGTTATACCTGGGGAATGCGTCGGTCGGACAAGCCCTGAAAACGCGATTGGTCGTCCGCGGCTCCGAGGCGTTTCGGATCACCGCCGTCGAGTGCGACGACCCCCGATTCCAATTCGAGGTTGGCCCGGAGGCCAAGACGCTGCATTTCGTCCCGGTCACTTTCCAAGCCGCCGGCGAACCCGGCCCCTTGTCCGTCACCATTCGCATCCAAACCGACCTGTCCGGCGCCAGCACGTCCGAGGTCACGGCATCCGGCACGGTTCTGCCGTGAAGGCTCAACCACCAGTCCCCGCTCCTCCAGGTGGATGATCGTGCCGCGAACGGACGGAGGCGATATCTCCACTAGGTTGTCGAGGTGATGGCGATCGTGAAGGTGATTCGAGAAGTGCGTTCGCCTCGCTGCCGGTTGGCGTGGGATGCGTTTCGACCGACACGTTTCGACCACTGGCTGCGGTTCGGCGGTCACCTCAGGCGTCATGATGACCCCGGCTTCCTCGATCATCGCTGCCAAGTCGTTTCGGCAGATGGCTTTGCGTATCAGCACTTGCAAGGTGGTATCAAGGCGTCGATTCCCGTTCCAGACGCTCGGCAAGATCTCGCAACTCGTCGAGACTGCAAGCGGTCAGTTCCTCAGCATTCGACACACGTCTTCCCAGCAGGCGCTCGCAGAACTGGATCTGCCGCACCAGCGCCCCCTTGGCCGCCTCGCGTTCGCGGTTGGCCGCCTCGTAACGCTGCTGCCAATCGGCACGCTGCTCCTCCGCCGTCCGGTTTGGCTTCTGTGCCGTTGAACGCCGCAAACTTCCGCTCAGCGCAAGACCTGCTTTCGCTGCAGCAATCCCATGATCTGCTCGACGCACTGCTCGACGCTCAACTCGTGCGTCGGCAGGACGAGGTCCGGGGCGAGCGGCGCTTCGTAGGGCGCCGAGACGCCGGGAAAGCTGGCGATCGAGCCGTCGTCGGCTCGGCTGTACTGGCCGCCCTGGTCGCGCTGGCGGCAGACGTCGACCGGGGCGCTGAGGTACACGACCAGAAAGCGATCCGGACCTACGACTTGAGCCGCCCGCTGCCGCACCTCCTCGCTGGGCGCCACGAACGCGCCGATGCAGATCAGGCCAGCCTCGTTCATCAGCTTGGCAATCTCCGCGCTTCGCCGCAGGTTTTCCGAACGGTCTTCGGCGGTGAAACCCAAGTCGCGACTGAGGCCCAAACGCATATTCTCGCCGTCCAGGACGGCGCTGGCCTGTCCGGCGTCGAACAGGCGACGTTCCAGGCCGTAAGCCACGCTCGTTTTGCCGGCTCCCGTCAATCCGGTCAGCAGGATGGTCACGGCTTGCTGGCCGAACCGCGCCGTCCGCTCGTCCGGCGTGACGTTGCTGTGCTGGCCGTGCAGCGTCCGGGACAGCGGCTCGTCGTCCCAGTGGTCGTGCCGCTGGTCGGCGGTCACCCGCGACAGGATCATGCCGGCGCCCAGGGTCCCGTTGGTGATCCGGTCGATGACGATAAAGGCCCCCGTCACGCGGTTGCGGCGATAATCGTCCAGCGCGATCGGCTCCGTCAGCGTCACGGCACAGCGGCCGATTTCGTTCAATCGGAGCGTCGGTGCGTCTTGGCGATGGAGCGAGTTCACATCCACCCGATAGCGGAGGGTGTCGATGGATCCGGTGACCAGCTTGGTCGTCTGTTTGAACAGGTACTGTCGGCCGGGGACCATCGGCTGTTCGGCCATCCAGACCAGCATCGCGTCGAACCGCTGTTCGAGCTTCGGCATGTTGCCGGGCCGCACGATCATGTCGCCGCGGCTGATGTCGATTTCGTCCGCCAGCGTCAGCGTGACGGCTTGGGGAGGAAAAGCTTCTTCGAGTTCGCCGTCCAAGGTGACGATCGACTTGACGCGGCTTGTCTTGCGCGACGGCAGCGCCATCACTTCGTCGCCGCGGCGAACGATCCCGGAAGCGATGGTGCCGCAAAAGCCGCGAAAGTCCAGGTTCGGCCGATTGACGTACTGGACGGGAAACCGGAAGTCTTCCAGGTTGCGGTCCGACCCGATATAGACCGAATCCAGAAAGCTCATCAGCGTGCTGCCCCGATACCACGGCATGTGGGGACTGGGATCGACCACGTTGTCGCCCCGCAGCGCCGAGATGGGGATGAAGTGCAAATCGGGGACGTCCAACCGGGCGGCGAAGGCCGTGTAATCGGCCCGGATCTGCTCGAACACCTCCTGGCGATACTCCATCAGGTCCATCTTGTTGATCGCCACCAAGACGTGCTTGATGCCCAGCAGGGTCACGATAAAACTGTGCCGCCGCGTTTGGGTCACCACGCCGTTGCGAGCGTCCACCAGGATCACCGCCAGATCGCAAGTCGATGCGCCGGTCGCCATGTTCCGCGTGTATTGTTCGTGTCCTGGTGTATCGGCGATGATGAACTTGCGTTTGGCCGTGGAAAAGTAGCGGTAGGCGACGTCGATCGTGATGCCCTGCTCGCGCTCGGCCTTCAAGCCGTCGGTGAACAGCGCCGGGTCGAACCCGCCGCCGGTGGTCCCGTGGATCGCCGAGTCCCGCTCCAGCGAGCGCAGCGTGTCCTCGTAAATCATCTTGGCGTCGTAGAACAGCCGGCCGATCAGCGTGCTCTTGCCGTCGTCCACGCTGCCACAGGTCAAGAACCGCAACAGTTCCTTGCGTTCATGCTCGGCCAAATAGCCGTCAATGTCGGTGGCGATCAAGTCCGAATGGTGCGACATGGATCAAAAATACCCTTCCCGCTTCTTGTCTTCCATCGAGCCTTCTTCATCGTTGTCGATAACCCGTCCCTGCCGCTCCGAGGTCTTACACAGCAGCATCTCCTGGATGATCTCCGGCAGCGTCGTGGCGGTCGACGGCACAGCGCCCGTCAAGGGATAGCAGCCCAAGGTGCGGAACCGCACCATCATGTTCTTCGGCTTCTCGCCGGGCAGCAACTGCAGCCGCTCGTCGTCCACCAGAATCAAATTCCCGTCGCGAACCACCACCGGCCGCTCGGCCGCAAAATACAGCGGCACGATGGGGATGTTTTCCAAATGAATGTACTGCCAAACGTCCAACTCGGTCCAATTCGACAGCGGGAACACGCGAATGCTCTCGCCTTTGTTGACCCGCGTGTTGTACAGGTTCCACAATTCGGGCCGCTGGTTCTTCGGATCCCAGCGGTGGAAACGATCCCGAAACGAGAACACCCGCTCCTTGGCCCGCGATTTCTCTTCGTCCCGCCGCGCGCCGCCGAAGGCCGCATCGAACTGGTATTTCTCCAACGCCTGCTTCAGCGCCTCGGTCTTCATCACCGTGGTGTGCTTGCCGCTCTGCTCAAACGGATTCAGGCGGAGATTCCTGCCTTCCTCGTTGACATACGTCAGGACCGTCAGCCCCAACGCTTGCTTGGCATAGTTTTCGCGAAACGCGTACATCTCGCGAAACTTCCAGGTCGTATCGATATGCATCAGCGGGAAAGGCGGTTTGGCCGGGTAAAACGCCTTCATCGCCAGCTGCACCATCACCGAGGAATCTTTTCCAATAGAGTACAACATGACCGGATTGTCGAATTCGGCGGCGACTTCACGAATGACGTGGATGCTCTCGGCTTCCAGCTGTTTCAGATGAGTCAGGTTATAACTGGACATGCTTCAGGTGGTCCGCAACGAAATGGATAGGTTGGTAGCGTCCAATTAAACAATATTCTGTGGAATCCAGAAAGGGCGCCCAACCCACAAACCCTCCCTGCCTGTTGTTTTCGGCAATTCCCGCACAGGTTTGCAGCCTAAGTTAAAAGGCGTTCGGACTGGGTGCGATACGGGCAAGTCTGATTCTATTCAACGCGCCGAAAATACCGATCTTACGAACAGAATCAAACCGCGTGGGCTGTAACCTGCCAACCGTCCGCACCCCATCGAAGGCTGCTCTACTTTCTATGAAGCGGAATTGCTCTGCATCTGTCTGGTTTTTTCTGTCGCTGGTGGTGGTCCTGTTCTGCCTGAGCGTGATGGCGCCACGGGAATGGAGTTCCTGGGACGGCCGGCCGCTGGGGCCCGCCGTGTCGGCTCGTTTGCTCACCGCGGAGACGGCCGGTTTGACCGGACCTCGGCTGACCGATGCGGCGGTCGGCGACAGCCACCCGTGGACCAGGGATGCTCTTCGCCAGGGCGGTTTGGACACATGCTTGGCGGAGCCTGACGCATCCTGCGCGAATCCTGCCGACCTGGCCTCCGTTCCGCCCGGATTGCCGGCGCTCTCCACGTTTGCCGAAACCGAATGCGCCGAGAGAGCAGCCGAGCTGAGTTGGGCAGATGAGCCCAAGCCGGCGCTGGAACCGCTTCCCACCGGCGCGGAATTGCGCACGAATCATCTCGGCTTCGCCAGCACCGCCGCCGACCTGAGAAACAGGACAGGCGACAGGCTCGCGCAAGCCCCCTCGTCCGCCGCCGTTGCGGAACAGCAGGCGGCTGAGTCGCCGGCGCCCGCTTGGAGCGAGAAGACACGTTCCGAACCGGCGGCCGGTCGAACGCGATCGAACTTGCACGAGACGCACGAGACGGATCCGCTCCCGAATCTTGCGTCCACGCGGCGATCCGCCACGGCCCATTCTCCCTTGCTTCCTCCTTGGCCCACCGCGACGGCACTGGTCGAACCCTTGGACGAATTGGACGCCCATGCGTCGAGCCGAGACTGGAGCCTGGCCGTCCGGCGGCGTTTGGAACGTCTGGCCGCCAGCGACTCGCTGGCGGCGGTCGACGTCGCGGCGTTACTTGACGATCTGCAATCGCTGGCCAGCGAAGGGCAGCGACGCGCCAAGCTTCACCCCAGTCCGTCGACTCGCTCCCACTGGTCCCGTACCGCGTTTGCCGTGAAACGCCGCGCCGATATCTGGCAGCAGGTCCACACGATCGCCGTTCGCGGCCCATCGGTGCCGCTTGCAGACGGCGATGCGCCGTCCCTGCGGCAGAGCTACGATGCACTAGCGGCCCGCTTGCGTGACGCCGAGAACGGCAAGGTCTGGGAAAACTACCTCTTGATGGCAGAGGCTGGGAGCCGATTCTTTGGCGAATTGGCGACCGATACCGTCGAATGCCGCAATCTGGCCAAACGGATCGTGCTTCGCGCCGAACCTGGCATTCTCACCCCCAGCCAGTTGATGTTCCTCGAACAACCGGTTTGCGCGGCGTACCTGCGGCACGTTCGCCGCCTGGCGATGGAGCCGGTGGATTACTCGTGCTTGATGGCCGAGTTGGAACGTTACGAACAGGAACGTTCCGTAGCGTCTGCTTGGCACATCGCCGCAGCGCAGCAAATCCTGCGCTGGTCCGACGAACAGGCCATCGCCGAACTGGGTCGGCGGCTGGATGCCAACTACCGCAATGCCAACCTGCGGATTGCCATCGGCCGCTCGTTCATGGAACGCCTGCTGCCGCCGCCGGAGCCGGTGGCGGAACGGGTCGACGAAATGATCCAGGGCGCCTACACGACAGGCTGCTCCGAGACGTTGACGGAATTGGGGGTCCGCCTGATTCCCAGTCCCAACTCGTGGCGGATCGGCCTGGTGGCCCAAGGGCAAGTCGCGACGGCCACGCAGTCCAACAGCGGGCCGGCGACGTTTCATAGCCGGGGAAGCTCGGTGTTTGAGGCCGCCAAGGAAGTGGTGATTCATCGTCATGGTTGTTATCACCGAGCGGCCGTGGCGGACGCACAGGCGTCGAACGAACTGGCCCGCGTGTCCACCCGGCTCGATTCGGTGCCGATCGTCGGGGACCTGGCCCGCGCCATCGCCGTCGACCGGTATCGCGGAGAATCCGGCGCGGCGGAACGAGTCGTCCGCCAGCGCGTGGCCGCCACCGCTTCGGACCGCATCGACACCGAGGTCAGCTGCCGGCTGAATGAAGTGCAGCAACGATTTCTGAATCACTTTTACGCGCCGTTGCGGAGACTGGCCCTCAATCCGATGGCCACGGATATGGAGACGACCGAGACCGACCTGGTGGCCCGTCTTCGCTTGGCCGGCCATCATCAGCTGGCGGCGCACACGCCCCGTCCCACGACTCCGGCTGGCAGCGTGTTCCATCTCCAAGCCCACGAGTCCGCGGCGAACAACCTGTTCGAGCAACTGAACTGGGAAGGACGCCGGGCGAACGTCCGCGACCTGTTCCGGGAAATGGTCGCCCACTTCCAACTGGCTACGCCCGAACTGCCGGACGATCTGCCGGACGACGTGTTCGTCAAGTTCGCGGACCAGACGCCGTTATCCGTCGCCTTTCAGCAAGGCCGCGTCACCCTGCAACTGGCACTGGCCGAGTTGTCCCAGGGCACCAGCCGCTGGCGAGACTTCACCGTCCGCGTTCACTATCGGCACGCGCCCGAGCACCCGGACGCCGACCTCGTTCGCGATCAGTATGTCGAACTGATCGGCAAACGCCTGCATCTGCGGGATCAAGTCGCCCTGCGGGGTATTTTCAGCCGCGTGTTTTCGCAGAGCAAGCCGATCCAGTTGGTCAACCGGGGACTGCAGAACGATCCCCGCATGGCGGGCCTGCAGATCGCTCAGCTGGTCATGAGCGACGGCTGGCTCAGCGTGTCGCTCGGCGAAGACCTTACGCCCGACGACGAAGACCGCACCGCACACGGCCCGGGGACGCTGCGAAACGCAAGCCGTACGTCCAGTCCGCTTGGTGGACAGGCTTCGACGCAGGCCGTTTTGAGTCGCGACCGTTCGCCGTGACCGGGCGTAGCCCAAGCTGCCAGCCGACGGGTTGATTCCGATTGGGCAAGCAATCCGCACGGCATCGAATCGCGAGAAAAGTCCGTCGCCGTTTCATTTTACGCCGCCGGTTCAGGCGGCGAGGCACAGCGACCAAAAAACCCAGGATTCGCAATTCTTGTTCGGCGCTGCCCTATCTTTCTTCCCTGGTATCGGTATCATGGAACGTTCGTTCGAGTTCGCCAGGGCTAGTCGGGAAGAACTCTGCCAGTACACCTGACCCTGTGTACCTGCCTTGGTTTCCTCTTCCCTTGGTCACCGTCGAGTGTGGCCATGAGGAGGGATACCGCCCGTACCTGCTAGCTCGACGTTGCGAGGCATCATCAGCGGAGTACGGAGGCATTGTCCGGGCCCGCTGGCCAAGTGCGTACGGAGGTACATGTGGATCACGAATTGCCGGCAATCATTCAGGGTGGCATGGGAGTCGGGGTATCCGGCTGGAGATTGGCCCGCGCGGTTGCCAGAGCCGGGCAACTGGGCGTTGTCTCGGGCACGGGACTGGATCTGGTCCTGACTCGACGCCTGCAAGTTGGCGACCCCGGAGGCCACACGCGACGCGCGTTAGAGTTGTTTCCGATCAGCGGCGTCGCAGAGCGGATCCTCCAACGATACTACGTCCCTGGCGGAAAAGCCCCGGATCAGCCGTTTCGGTCGAAACCGATGCCGGCCGTACATCCCAGCCGGCTGTTGGAAGAGCTGCTGGTCGTCAGCAACTTTGTCGAGATATTCCTAGCCAAAGAAGGCCACCACGGGCTGGTTGGCATCAATTACCTGGAAAAGATCCAGCTGCCCCTGCTGCCCTCGCTGTACGGCGCCATGCTGGCCGGCGTGGATTATGTGCTGATGGGGGCGGGCATTCCCAAGGCCGTTCCGGGGATACTCGACCACATGTCCCAGGGAGAGCCGGTGCGGCAGAAACTGAATGTCGAGGGTGCGCAGGCCGGGGAAGATTTTGCGACCAGCTTCGATTCCGTGGCGTTTTCCGGCGGCCAGGTGTCCAAGGTGGCCAGGCCAAGATTTGTCGCCATTATCTCGTCCGCCACTCTCGGCACGATGCTGGCGCGGCGCTCCGACGGACGCGTCGACGGCTTTGTGGTCGAAGGCTTCCGGGCGGGCGGCCACAACGCACCGCCTCGCGGACCGCTGCAGCTAAACTCCTCGGGTGAGCCGGTTTACGGCGAACGCGACGTAGCCGATCTGGCCGCGGTGCGGGCCATCGGGTTGCCGTTTTGGCTCGCCGGAGGTTACGCCACGCCCCACGAACTTGCCGAGGCCTGCCAAGCAGGCGCTGCCGGCGTCCAGGTCGGAACGGCGTTCGCCTTCTGCGATGAATCCGATCTCGCTCCCGATTTGAAAAGGCGTGCACTGGAAGCGAGTCTGGCGAACGAAGCCCGAGTGCTCACCGATCCCTTGGCTTCTCCGACGGGCTTCCCTTTCAAGGTCTTGCAGTTGGCGGATACCTTGTCGGACCAAGCTACCTACGAGGGCCGCCAGCGGCGGTGCGATCTGGGCTATCTGCGTCAAGCCTATCGCACCCAGGAAGGGACGCTGGGGTGGCGATGTGCCGCCGAACCGGTGGAAGATTTCGTCGCCAAAGGCGGCGCGGCCAGCGAGACGGTGGGCCGTAAGTGCTTGTGCAACGCCCTGTTGAGCAACATCGGCCTGGGGCAATTGCAGCCGGAAGGAAAGATCGAGAAACCCCTGATTACCTCTGGGGATGACGTCGCCCAGGTCGCCCGATTCCTGCGATCAGGAGCTTTGTCCTACCGGGCCATCGATGTGATCCAGCAGATCCTGCCCGACGTGCTGGATCCCGACATCCTGACAGGCTCCGTGTGCGAGTCCAGCCTCGAGGGTTGTCAAGAAGCCGTTTTGCAGGACGGGTAATGAGCGGTGGGGGGAATCCGCGTTTCCACGAATCATCCGCGATAGTGGATTTCGGCCTGTTCCCGCAAGCACCCAGCCGCCTGTTCCGGCGTCAAGTCGCGTTGGGGTTCGCCCAGCATTTCGTAGCCGACCATGAACTTTTTGACGGTGGCGGAACGTAATAGCGGTGGATAGAAGTGGGCGTGCAGCTGCCAGTGACCGGCCTCGCACGCGCCATGCGGACCCCCATGCCAGCCCATCGAGTACGGGAACGACGTGGCAAACAAGTTGTCGTACCGAATCAGTAACCGCCGCAGCGCGTCCGCCAAGTGGTCGCGTTCGTCGCCGGTCAGATCGGCCAGTTGCAGGACTTGGCGGCGGCGGGGCAGCAACAGCGTCTCGAACGGCCAAGTCGCCCAGTAGGGAACCACGGCCACCCAATGCTCGTTGGCCACGACGATCCGCTGCTGTAATTCCACCTCCCGGCGGACGTAATCGACCAGCAGCAGCGAACCGGTTTGCCGTCGATATTCCGCTTGATGCCGGTCCTCGCTGGCCGCTTCTTCCGGCAGCGTGTCGCTGGCCCAGATCTGGCCGTGAGGATGCGGGTTCGAGCAGCCCATGATCGCGCCTTTGTTCTCGAACACCTGTACCCAGCGATACCAGCGGCCAAGTTCCGTGGTCTGCTCGGCCCAGACGTCGATGACGTTGCGGATTTGCGGCAGCGGCATTTCCGGCAAGGTCCAGTCATGCCGCGGCGAAAAACAGACCACGCGACAGGTGCCTCGCACGGCCTGACGCCGCAACAGCGGATCGTCCGAGGCGGCGGCAAGCCCGGGGGCGGACGCCGTGGCCGAGCACTCGTCGGGCAACAGCGCGGGAAAATCGTTCGTAAAGACATACGTCCCGGTGTACGCCGGGTTGACGACCCCGGCAGCCCGCGCGTTGCCCGGACACAGATAACACTGGGGGTCGTACGCCGGCCGTTGCGGCGCCGCCGCTTCTTCGCACTTGCCTTGCCAAGGCCGCAGGGTACGGTGTGGAGAAACGAGGATCCAACGGCCCGTGAGGGGGTTGAAGCGGCGGTGCGGCAATTCGCTCTTTGGAGATGACATGCGTTGTGCGCTTTCGGAAACGTTCGCCGCGCGGATGATTCACGAACAGAAAAGGCCAGATAAACATCTTGCCTGCCCTCTGCAGCCTGACCGGCGGGATGCCTATTCCACGGGTTGCGGCAAAACCTGCGTTCCCTGCGCGGGTCGTGTCGTGAACATGGTGGGTACAATCCCCGTCAGCCGCAAATAATCCGAAGCGATGGAAGCAACCAGGCGGTCGAGGTGATCCTTGCGGACCAGGCTGACCGTACAGCCGCCGAACCCGCCGCCCGTCATCCGCGAACCGATGACTGCTCCGTCGCTGCCGTGTTGCTGCGCCAGTTCGACCAGCACGTCCAATTCCTCGCAACTGACTTCGTAGTCGTCGCGGAGCGAGGCATGACTGGCGTACATCAACCGGCCGACCTCCGCCCATTGACCGCGGGCCAGGCACTCGGCGGCCGCCGTGGTGCGATCGTTCTCGCCGATCACGTGCCGCGCGCGGCGGTGCAGCACCGGCTCGAGCGTCGCGGCGTATTGGCGGAGCGTATCGAGCGTCGCATCCCGTAGCGACGCGACACCCATCGCCCGCGCCGCCGCCTCGCACTGGCTCCGCCGCTGGGCATACTCGCCCCCGGTCAGCTCGTGCTTGACGTTCGTATTGACAATCAGCACCTCGACCTCCGGATCGGTCAGCGGCACCATCCGGATCTGAGTCGAACGGCAATCCAGCAACAGCAACTGACCGGCCTGGCCCAGGACCGAAGTGAACTGGTCCATGATCCCGCAGGGAACGCCGGCGTACTGATGCTCCGCTTTCTGGCACAGCCGGGCTTTGGCGATGGGATCGAGCCTTTGGCCGGTGACGGCTTCCAGCAGCGTGGCGGTGGCGACCTCGAGCGCGGCGCTGCTGGACAACCCGCCGCCCAGGGGCACGGTCGAGTCGATCAGCACGTCCAGGGCCGGCATGTCTAACCCTTGCTCGCGGCAGCCGACCATGACGCCGTACACGTAGCGCGCCCAGGGAGCCAGTTGCCGAAAGTCGTCGTCGCCGACGCGGAATCGTTCCGGTTCGTGGACGGCCGAACTGTGCAAGCGGACCGACTTGCCGTCCCCGCCCATGCCGTCCTCGCCCGCCGGGGAGGCCGCCATGACGACGTAACGTTCGATGGCCATCGGCAGCACAAAGCCGTCGTTATAGTCCGTGTGCTCGCCGATCAAATTCACGCGTCCGGGCGCCGCGGCCAGCCACTGGGGTGAGCGGCCGAAACGCCTGCGAAACTCGCCTGCGACGCGGTGGGCCAGTTCGTCCAAAGCGATTGCCGGATCGTTCGCCGAGTGAGCCTCTGAGCGACCGCCACAAGTTCCCCGCGGAACGTCTTTCATACGCCGTGTTCTCCGTTGTTCTATTCGCCACAAACCTCGATCAGCAAGCCCTATTCTGGCACAGATTCCGCTCCAATCGAAGGGGGCTGCCCGGCATCAGCCCAAGACCTCGGCCCATTGCTCGGGCCGGATCTCCTGCCATTCCCGGCCCCAGCGAAAGCCTGCGGCGACGCGCGTCGCTTCCAGCGACTCTTTGTCCAGCACCAACAACAAACGCTGCAACAGCGAATGGGCGGTCACGACGTACACGCTGGAACTCTCTGCCAGCTGCCAACGGGACCAGCCGTCCAGCTTGGGATACTCGCCCAGGATCCGCGCCAGCCGCGGATCATCCGGCGTCACTCTCTGAAGTGATCGGCATGCCAGGCAACGGCCTCCGGCGACCGCACGGGGACTGACGGGCTGGCGGCACTGCGTACAGGCGACAAGTTCGTTGGCCAGAACGTGCTCGCCGGTCACGGAACAAACGCGCAAGAATTCGCTCAGTACGCGGCGACCCGTGACGGCACACGTCCGGAGCTGCGAGTCCAGGACCCGAGCCCCCGAATGCTCACAGCGCGCGATCGACTCGGCCACGGTGATGTGCCCGTCGTCCGTGGCCACCACGTGGTACGACTCGCGGCCCGTGGCCGGGCAGCGAAACGGCGGCGGCATGACGACGCCATCGACCAATTGCTGGGCCCACAGGTCAAACGCCCTTTCCGCCGAGCTGTCGCCCAATTCAAACAGCAACTTGCCGTACGCCCGCTTGCACCAGATTACCGTCGCCAGCAGGAAGTCCGCGCGGTGGCTGCCATTGCGCAGCATCGCCTGACGCTCGCCGTGCGCCAGCCAAGCGGTGAGCTCTCCCTCGGACACCCGCGGCGGCCGGCCCGCGAGGGGGACCAGTTCGCCGACACGGAGCGCCGCCAGCAAGTCGTCCTCGATCGGCTGTTGCTGGGCGGAAGCGTAGAGATGCATCAGCTGCAAGCCCTCGCCGGCAACTTCGCTCGCCACCCCGTAAGTATAACGCAACAACGGCTGGTCATCCAAGCTGCAGCCGCTCAGCCGCACCGAGCCGCCTTCGACGTGATAGGCCGCGAACAGATGCGGCGCCAACTCGTGGACGCTGACCGGCTGGCCACAGGGCGCCGCGTGCGCCAACGGCCCAAGCTTCTTCAGCTGGCTTAACAACCGTTCCCCCAGCGGCGAATCGGCCGCCAAGACTTCGAATCGCGAATCCCCCGGATCGGACGCGGCGGCCGCACACGTCGCCTCGTCACTCCGCGGCTCGACGGGTTGCTCGTGCGCAATGCCGGCGCCGGCTCCCCACCGGAACCGGATCACGTTGCGGCCGCCAAAATCTTCACGCCGCCCCTCGGGGACGGCAGATTCATAGATGTCTTCGCCACAGCGGCACGCCGGCAATTGCAACATATCCAGCACCCAAAGCCAGAAACTCTCGGGCGCGGGACAGGCATCCGGCAAAGCAGACTCGGATTGGGCAGTCACGGCTGGTTGTGTCCCTATTCGCTTGGTGTGCTGAAAAACGCAACGGCGGCCTCATGTTGGCGACTTGTCGCCGGAATTGCAAGAGCGCTCGCCGTTTGCACGCTCGCCGTTTGTACTCGAATCCGCCTCGGTCTCGTCGGCCAAACGTGCCTCCAGGCTGGCGATCTCGGCACGCAACTGCTCCAGATCGTGTTCGCGGTCCCGCAGCTCGTCGCGCAGTTTGACCAGCCGCTTGGCCGGGCTGCCTTCGAGCACTTGCCGAACCAGCGTGAGCAACAGCAGGCCGCGAAACATCCGCTGGCTCAAGCCTCGCAGCCGGTAGGCCCGTGCCGCGGGGGCGACTTTTGACAGCCGCAGGACGCGCGTCATGCGCAGCAGACGCAGAAAGGCGGCCATCGGCGCGACGATGATCACCAGATCGACCCAATGATCGCGACAATAACGCAACTTCTTGGGCGCGATCGAGAACATGACGACAAACTCGAAGGCAAAGGCCAGCCAAATCAGACTCTCGCTGGCCCACAGGAAGATCAGCACGTACCAACGGGGGGATGCCGCCTGATGCTGCCAGTGATAATCCAACGCGACCAGAGGCAGGACCGCCAAGGCAATCAACAGCATCGGCAGGTTGAACGCCTTTTCCAAACGCTGCTGCAAGTTCCGATCCACGCGGCTCCAGCCCAGGTGAGGCAGCCAGAGGGAACTTCCGTCGACATGATCGCGCCCGCCGATCCGCAACGGCGGCACCAGGCAGTACCAGAGATGCCGCCGCCAGCCGTTTCCTCGCTGCAGGGCCTGGGCCAGCCCCTCGCCCAGGATCGCCACGTACAGCAATCCCAGCCAGCCGGCAAACCGCCGCAACGGCCGGAACACATCATCCACCGGGACCAAATCGTCTTCGGCGCCCGGCGGACCGAAACTCGCCTGCTCGGCTTCGACGGGCGAAGGTTCATGGGACGTCACCCGGTCGATTGCCGCTGCAGCGGGAACAAACCGCGCCAATGCTGCGACTTCGATCGAAAACGAACACAACATGCCCGCCACGATCGTCAGGAAGGCGAGCGAAACCCAGAACATGACCGGCCCCGTCCAGCGGTCCAGGCGGGTGATGCGTGCCGGTGGATTTGCCGTCAAGGGGTCGGCCATCGCCATCTCGGTGAAAGTGGGCGTAGTCCCATACGCGGCCTATTGCGGCAGGATTTACTTCGCAAACCCGGCCCGCGTTCGCCCTGGGGGGGGCCGAACGCGGACCGCAACAAATCGTGCGAATCTCGCTGCCTAGTTCGACGCGGCTCGAGCCTGGTCCAGCAGCTGCTGAGCCTGGTTGCCCGGGGCGCCGCCCACCTTGGCGTCGACCACTTTCTGCATCGCCTCGGCAACCAGCTTGGGCTGCTGGGCGACCAGCCGCGCGGCAATCTTTGCGGCGGCGTCGGCGGCGGCATCTTTCAAGCCGGCCTGGTCCACGTAGGTGACGGCCAGCTGCAGCGTCTGCGCGGACGGGATGCGGCTCAAGATGTCCAGCGCGACCTGCTTGTCCGCGTCCCGCGTCGCCGTCTGCATGGCAGCCTGGAACATGGCCAGCTTGGTGTCGTCGGGCAACTGCAATTGCCGGGCGATGCGGATGTAGCCGCGCAAGGCGCGCACGCGATACTTGTTCTCCGGGTCCGTCTTGGCCAGATCGAGCAGCGCGTCGGCCGCCTCGGGGTTGGGCCATTCGCCCAAGACCTTGGTGGCCGATTCCTTCAGCGCCGCATCGCTGGACTTGGCGGCGGCGAACACGGTCTGCAGCGCTTTCGGGCCGCTGACCTTGCCCAACAACTCCAGCACAAACGTCTGATCCTCCGCCGACGCGTTGGGCAGACATTCGGCCAGCTTGGCTGCCGTGGCGTCCCGGTCGGCCATCCGCAGGGCGGCCGTTTGCAGGGCGGCTTGCGCGGCGGCCGTCACCGGGGTGTTGTCGCCGGACAGTGCGCGGCTGGTCAACAATTCCAAGTCTGTCACGGAAATCAGTTGGCCCAGAGCGGCCACCGCCGCCAGCTTGACATCCGGGTCGGTGCTGGCGAGCGATTCGTAAATCTTGTGGGTCGCCATGGTGATCCGGCGAGCGGCGGCCAGCTCGAACAGGACTGCCAAGGCTTTAGCGTCCGCGTCGGCCATTCTGGCGTAAATCGCCGCATTCGCCACTTCCGTGGACATGGTCTTCAGGCCTTCCCTCGCCGTCGCCGCGGCGGGGCCATCGCCCACCGCGGCATCCAGCAGGATTCCCACCGCGGCGGCGTCACCCAACTTGGCCAACACGGCAATCGCCGCATTGCGGACCGTCGGCGAGCTGCTCTTGGTGGCCGCCATCACGATGGGCAGCGACACCGCTTCCTGGCGGTCTCCCAACGCCCGCAGCAACAGCGCCTGACGCTCGGCCGGCAGCTTTTCCAACTCGTCCGCCAGCGCGGCCGTTACGTCTGCGCCCGGCATCCAGCGGGCGACGGACAACCCGAGGTCAAAATGGGCTTTGTCCTCCGAGCGGATTTGCGCCAACAACAGGTCCTTGGCGGCCGTCTGCTGCAGGCGGAACTGGCCGTCCAACGCGCCGATCTGCATGTACTTGGGCACGGCGGCCTGCGCCACCATCTGGTACAGCGCGACCGCTTCGGCTTGTTTCCCGGCCGCGGCCAAGCCCTCGGCACAGGCCAAGGCGCTGTCGCCCCAGCAGCGTTTCACGGGCGAATCCTGGCCCAGGGCCTCCGTCAGCACCGCCGCCGCCTCGACCGTCGCAAGGTTCCCGATGGCATGCGCCGCCGCCGAGGCCACGGCGCGATCCGCATGGCCGGCCAGTTCGGTCAGCATTGCCAAGGCCTTGGCGTCGCGGCGGTGGCCGATCGAGTTGATGACGCCCACCAGCTGTCGACCTTGCAGCCTGGTGGCCGCTTCGCGCAACGCCTCATCCACGGCCGGGTCCGGGATCGCCTCCAAGGCGAAACGGCCGTACAGGTTCAGGTTCTCGTCCGCCAGCAGCGCGGCCAGCGCCGGAACGTGGTCGGCCGTGCCGATGACCGCCAAACGCTGGCAGGCCTTGGCCTTTTCAAATACCGTCGCGTTCGGGTCTTTGACCAGCTCGATCAGCTCCGCCGCCGGCCGTTCCATGATCTCTTTCGAATTGCTCTGGGCATTGGCCGAATCAGCTAGCGGCGCGCACAGTATGGCGGCACAGGCCGCGAGCATCAGGCTTCGTTTTACAAACATGCGTATCTCCTTCTAAAATCAAAGAATTCCTAAACATGCCATGGATCGCGCAAGGCTCGCGAACGCATGCGATTGGCCTCGGCATCGCCCTTGAACTCGACTTTGACCGGATCGAATTCCAGTGGCCGGCCCAACTGCCAGGCGATGTACGCACAGTGGCAGATGATGTGGCTCATGGCCACGACGTCGGCGTTCGAGTTGGCGGGACGGCGCGTCTGGACGGCGTCGACCCAGTCCTTGACGTGACTGACGGCCGACGTGCCGGCTTCGGTAAAGGCCCGCTGCTCGGCGCGCAACGCGCCGGACGAGAATTCGAGCCGCCCGCTGTCGCCCGTTTCGACCCAGCCCTCCTCGCCTTCGTACCGAGCGCTGCAGGTGCCCAAGCCCATCCAGCCCTGGTCCCGCATCACCAATTTCAAACCGGTCGAGTACGTGGCGATACAGCCGCTGGGGGTCGGTTCGTACAGCACGGGCATCAGGGTATCGTTGGTACCGGCCCAGTTGCACAGGTCGACGGTGTGGGCGCCCCATTCCAAGATGCCGCCGCCGTGGAAATCAAAGAACCCGCGCCAGCCGCCCCGTGTGTAGGCGCTGTTGTACGGCCGCCAGGGAGTCGGGCCCAGCCACAGGTCCCAATCGCACTCGTCCAGCGACGGCTCCGGCTCGGCCGGCAGCCAGTCGTGGCGAACGGCTGGATTCAACGTATTGGCATGGACCGTCGTCAACGGGCCCAGCTTGCCCGTGTGGCACATTTCGGCGGCGAACAAGAAGTTCGAAATGCTGCGGCGCTGCGTGCCGGCGGTGTAGATGATATTGTAACGCCGCATCGTGTCCGCCAGCGCCTGGCTTTCGGCAATGGTCATCGAGCAGGGCTTTTCGCAATAGATGTCCTTGCCCGCCTTGGCGGCATAGATCGACGCCATCGTGTGCCAGCGGTCGCCCGTGGCGATCAACACCGCGTCGATATCCTCGCGGGGCAGCATGTCGCGAAAATCGCGGTACATCTCCACGCCGGGGCCGTATTTCTGCTCCGTCCGCTGCTTGACGCCCTCGCGGCGGGCCTTCTGCGGGTCGGCAATCGCCACGAACTGAAACACCGGTTCGTCCATCATGACGCCCAGGACGTATCCGCCGCGGCCGCCGATTCCCATCCCCGCCAGCGTAATTCGCTCGCTGGCAGCAACGCCGCCGTCCAAACCCAGCACGCGGCCCGGAACAAGCGCCGGCACGGCAAACAAGGCACTGGCCTTTGCGGCGGTCGTCAGAAAACGCCGCCGGCTGATCGTCGATCTTGGTTGAGGCATGAGGCTTCTCCTTTCTGTGGGGAAGATTCGTTTTCCAATCTGCCCATGTTGTAAACGGGAAACCGACAAGGGGAAATACCCCTCGCAGGCTTGGAGCCCCAGCCTTGCTCGAGAAACGAGGGTCTATTCATACTAACCAGCGGTTCAGGGCGTCGGCCAGTTCCCGAGGCGACACCGGCTTGGTGATGTAGCCGTTCATGCCCGCATCCAGGCAGCGCTGCCGGTCGCCCGGCATGACGCCAGCCGTCATGGCGATGACGGGAATCTCGTGATCACGGACGGCCGAGTGCGGGGCACGAATGACCCGCGTGGCCTGCAAGCCGTCCATCTCCGGCATCTGCATATCCATCAGCACCAGATCGTAGGGCAACGTTTCCAAGGCCTGGACCGCTTCCACCCCATTGGCCACGGCATCCGCTTGCAACCCCAGTTTCCGCAGGATGCCCAGCGCCACCTGCTGATTGACGATGTTGTCTTCGGCTACCAGGATGCGCGCCCCGCTCCGCCGCACCACGGGCAGCTGCGTATGCGTGACTCGAGTCGGCGATTGCGTCACGTCCGTCTGGGCCAGCACGGCGGACAGGCAGGTGAACAGATCGGCCTGCCGGACGGGTTTGGTCAGGCAGGCGGCAAACCCCAGTTGCTTCCAAGATGGCTCGCAGGCTTCCGTCGAGGCAGGCCCCTGAACGCTGCACGGTCGATCGAGGGAGGTCAGCAGCAGCAGGTCGATCCAGCGCAGCGCGGCGCAGGCCTTGATGGCCCGGGCCAGCGCCGCGCCATCCATGCCCGGCATCTGCATGTCCAGGATCGCCGCTCGGAAGGGATCGCCTGCATCCAGGGCGCGGTTCAGCGTCTGCAGCGCCGCAGGGCCGTCCGCCGCGGCTTCGGCCCGCACGCCCCAGGACGCCAGCTGGGTCAGCAGCACCTCGCGATTGGTGGCGTTGTCGTCAACGACCAGGATATGCATCCCGCGCAAGTCGGCCGGAGGCCCCGCCATGCACGGCGGCTCGGCCGAACGGCCCAGACGTACGGTGAACCAGAACTCGGAACCTTGCCCTGCCTGGCTGATCACGCCGATTTCGCCCCCCATCAACTCGGCCAGCTTCTTGGAGATGGCCAACCCCAAGCCGGTACCGCCGTAACGCCGGGTGGTCGAGGCGTCTACCTGGCTGAATTTCTGGAACAATCTGGCCTGCTGCTCCGCCGAGATGCCGATGCCCGTGTCTCGCACGGCAAAGCGGAGCACGATCTCGGCCTGGCTTTGCGAAACCAGACTGGCGCGTACGGAGACTTCGCCGCGCTCGGTGAACTTGACGGCATTGCCCGCCAGGTTGTTCAGGATCTGTCGCAGGCGGCCTGGATCCCCGCGCAATTTCGTTGGCACGTCCGGCGCCGCTGCACAAATGAACTCGACGTCCTTGCCGCAAGCCCGCAAGGCCAGCGGCGCCGCAAAGTCATCCAGCAGGTCCCGCAGGTTGAAGTCCAGCATTTCCAACTCGAGCTTGCCCGCCTCGACCTTGGAAAAGTCCAGGATATCGTTCAGCACCACCAGCAACGCCTCACCGCTGCTGCGAATCGTCTCGGCATACCGCCGCTGTTCTGCCCCCAGTTCCGTGTCCAGCAACAGACCGGTCATGCCGATCACCCCGTTCATCGGCGTGCGCAATTCGTGACTCATGTTGGCCAGGAACTCGCTCTTGGCGACGTTGGCGGCCTCGGCCTGCTCGCGGGCCCGGTTCAATTCGGCGTTGGTGCGGTAGAGTTCTCGAACGAGGTTGTTGACTCGGTTGTTCGTGTCGATCAGGTTGGCCCGCAGCTCCTCCGTCTCGATGCTGTTCAACTCGCCGAACGCCAGGAGTGTCTCGCCACAAGCGACGAATCGGAAATAGAAGGTCTGAGGCAGTCCGCGAGTCGTGGCTACGTTCAAGATCAACGGCTCTGGCGATTGCAACGCTTCGTCGATCCGGAACGTACACCCAAAATCGAGAAAGATACTCGACACATCCTTGCCGACGAGGTCTCCCAGCAGGTCGACGGCGTAGCGGTTGGCCTCTTGGATCACGCCCGAACGCGCCAATTTCAGGAAGATCAGGGCCGCGTGCCGTTGTAGATAGCCAAGAGCCAATTCCGGGAGCGAGTCAGCACTCATTCGCTCACCTGTTGCAGCCGACGTTCGAGATGGTCGATCGAATCGATATACGTGACGTTGGGGATTCGTGTCACGCGATCGACGCCGCCCCAGCAAAACGCTTGTCCCCCAACCAGGATCGGCAGATGAGGAAAAGTTTCCCGCACGAGCTGGAGGGCCTCCAACAGCCTGGGCATGTTGAAATAGATGCTCAAAGACAGGCACAGCAGATCCGGCTGCTTTTCCCGGACCAGCGACAGCAAGCCGCTGGCGGAGGTGTTGGCGCCGAGGAAATAAGCGTCCCAGCCGTTGAGTTCAAAGATGTCGGCTACCATCCTGGCTCCCAGCTGGTGGTATTCGCTGGCGACACAAGCCACCACCGCCTTGTGGCCGCTGCGCGGCACGCGGAACAGCCGTGGATAGGTCAAGGTCAGGAGAAACTCGGTTAACGACGTGGCGAGATGCTCCTTGGCCACGGAGATTTGCCCCTGCTCCCACAAGGTACCCACCTGATACATCGTGGCCTGGAGCAGGTTCAGATACAGAATTCGTATCGGGATTCCTTCGTCCAGCAGGGCGGAGACGATCTGGATGCACTCGGTCTTGTTCCCCGCCAGCAAGGCCGCCAGGTAGCGATCGTAGACCGCTTCGAGTCTGCCGTTCCAATCGTTCGTCATTGCCGTGTTCCCTCCAATCCCTGTGAGCCCTGTGCAGTCACGGCGGACGGCGTCTCCCGCTGCGACTCGTCCCCCACCGCCGTGCCGACGGGCGACTGTACGGGCGGCTGCATGTCCGCCTCGGTCTCCTTGGGCAGCCAACTGTTCAGCGCTTCGATCAAGGCCCCGGGAAACACCGGTTTGGTGATATAGCCATTCATGCCGGCTGCCAGGCAGCGCTCGCGATCGCCCGGCATGGCCGCGGCCGTCATGGCGATGATGGGAATCTCGTGGCGGGGAACCTTCGAGCGGGGGTCACGAATCAGGCGCGTGGCCTCCAGGCCATCCAGTTCCGGCATCTGCATATCCATCAGCACCAAATCGTAGGACAGCGTCTGCAAAGCCTCGATGGCTTCTGCGCCGTTGCCCACGGCGTCCGCATGCAGACCCAGTTTCCGCAGGATGCCCAACGCTACCTCCTGATTGACGAGGTTGTCCTCGGCCACCAAGATCCGAACTCCGGTCCGGCGCAAGCCGGGGAATGCTGCGGGCAGTCCGTGAATCGGTACCGATGGCGCCGCGGCGGTCTTGGTCAGTTCGGTCGCCAGGCAGTCGAACAACTCCGACGGCCGCACCGGCTTGGACAGGCACGCGGCCACCCCCAACCGTTGCCAGTCAGGCTCGCCGGAATCCTGCAAGGCGGGCTCACCCGCCTTGCCCCCCTGGGTCAACGGAACCAGCAAGATCAGACGCGTCGAGCGGAGCGTCGCGTCGGCTTGGATGACCTGTGCCAGCGCCGCGCCATCGATGTCCGGCATCTGCAGATCGAGGAGCGCAACCCGAAAGGGATCGTTGGCATCTCGAGCGCGTCGCAAGGCCTGCTGGGCCGAGGAGCCGTTCGAAACCGCTTCCGCCCGCATGCCCCAGGCGGTTAGCTGCGCCAGCAACACTTCGCAATTGGTGGCATTGTCGTCGATCACCAGGATGCGCGTTCCTCGGATATCGCCCGCCAGTTCGGTCGGGCATGCCTGTTGCGCCGGCTGGCCCAGTCGCACGATGCACCAGAACTCCGATCCCTCCCCCGCCTGGCTGCTCACGCCGATTTCTCCCCCCATCATCTCCACCAGCTTCTTGGAAATGGCCAACCCCAGGCCGGTGCCGCCGAACCGCCGCGTGGTCGAGGAGTCCGCCTGTGCGAATTTCTGAAACAGCTTCTGCAACTGCTCCGGCGGAACGCCGATCCCGGTGTCTCGCACGACAAAGCGGAGCGTGATCTCCGCGCCGGTTTCTGCGACCAGGCTGGCCAGAACAGAGACCTCCCCCCGCTTGGTGAACTTCACGGCATTGCCCGCCAGGTTGGTCAGGATCTGACGCAGGCGGCCGGGATCGCCCCGGACCGCGGCCGGCACGTCCGGGGCGGCTGCACAGACAAACTCGACCCCCTGCTGTTGGGCGCGCAACGCCAGCGGCGCGGCCAGGTCGTCCAGCAGCGCGCGAAGATCGAAATCCACGTGATCCAACTCCAGCTTGCCCGCCTCGATCTTGGAGATGTCCAAAATGTCGTTGAGCAGCGTCAGCAGGGATTCGCCGCTGGCGCGAATCGTCTCGGCGTGCCGCCGCTGCTCCGGGGTCAGGTTCGTCGCCAGCAGCAGCCCCGTCATGCCGATCACGCCGTTCATGGGCGTGCGGATCTCGTGACTCATGTTGGCCAGGAACTCGGTCTTGGCGGCATTGGCGGCGGCCAGTTCCGCGGTACGCGATTGGACGCTGCGACGCAGGGTGACATTCCAAACGAGCACCAGAACCCCCAGACCGGCGAGAATCGTCAGTCCCCCTAACAAGATACGCGTGGGGTCGGGTGGAGGCCCCGCGACGACAACCAAATCCTCCGCCCGCGCCAGGTAGAAGACGCCATGAGAATTCGGCTCAGATTTCGCCCGCTGCTCGAGCACTCCACTGACGCGGACCCGGCTGCCAATATCCAGCCCCTGCGGGTCATGGGCCTGCACCAGCCTGGCGATCACGACCGTCGTGCCGAACTCCAACGCCATTTCCAACTGTTTCGATACCGGCACATGCGTGACCTTCAGAACCTTGGCCTCGAACCGCAGGCGGCGCTGGTGATGATGGCGATCCACGAGGGTATCCGACGTGACCACAACCGGCGGCGGAAGCTCGCCCCGACCCAGTTTGTGGAACCGCAGCAGCGCAAACTCGACCGCCCCCGTTTCGACGCGGGGACGTCCCAACACCTCGAGCTGAATGCCAAGTTGTATCGCCAGGGGCAGCGCGTCGCGAATCAGGATCCCCGCCGTCTGGTCCTGAAGAAAAAAGGCATTGCCGGGAAGTACCGCGGTGACAGTCCCCTGGATCCGGGCCAGCGGATTTGACGAGGAAGTCACCTCCTGTTCCAACAACCGCTTGATCGAAGTCAGAGGAATCGCAGCCAAATCCTCATGGCCTGGTTGGAGCACCCGGAATTCCTCCTCGGGAGGAACGAACAAGCGAGCCGAGGAGGCTTGCCGATCCTGATCGTGTGCGGGGGCGGAGATCCCGCACAGGCGGACGTGGGCGCCGTACAGGCGAACTGGAATCTGGTTCCGTGTCCGACCAAACAGGATCACCTGAACGCGACCCTCGGGCAGCAGCATCGTCAGTTGAATGTCCCCCTGTTCCGCATGCTGTGGAAACTGGATGTTGTCGACCATGCCTTCGATCTCGACTCGCTGGGCATCCCAACGGCTGTCCGTCAACATCGGGATGGTCACCGACAGGGGGACTGGCAACTCTGTCGGTCCCAAACGACGGATCTGCGATGGAGCAACCATCGGGGTAAACCCCCCTGGATCCGTGACGCCCTCCACCTCCACCAGATCTCCGCGGACCAGGCCCTGCGCCAGATTGGAGGGCCCGAGATACACGCCGCCTGTCTCGTCCTGCACGAAAGCGTCGTTGATGGCGGAATTCAGCGAGGTGACGACGGCGCGGAAGCGGACCGGAAGTCTGCGACTTGCCTCTTCCGCCGATAGGCTCTTGATCTGTGCGATGCTGGTCAACGGCGCTGGCTCTTGAGCCCCGAGAGAAGACGCCCCCCACATC
>Ga0366817_10046_pt1 | contig 54304 bp, 46 predicted proteins | sample TotcelFGM3001N13_FD_207092 | JGI IMG/M metagenome (GOLD analysis project Ga0366817, IMG submission 207092) | Enriched cells from coal bed in the Powder River Basin, Montana, United States - Total cells FGM rep3 HSBNCT.FGM.300.1.N13 ...
AGTGGCGGAGCGTGATCGGCACCGAGGCGGACACCGCATCCGCCAAACGCGAACGGTTTACTATCGCCCTGCTGGCTGCCGCCCTGCTGGCGGTTGTCGGCACGGTGGTGTTCCTGGCCCTGCCGCCCACCGCCGACAAACTTTACGGCCGCATCCAGGAATCATCGGCTGTACCCGCCCAACGCGACCGTTGCGCGCGGCTGATCGCCGAATTCCTCGATCGTTATCCGCAGGATCCCCGAGCCGCTGAGATCCGGCAGCTGCAAGCCGATCTGCAATGCACGAGTCTGCGGCAGGAACTGGGCGCCAAAGTCCGCACGCTCACCGATCTGGAGCAAGCCTATCTGGAGGGTATGGCCTTGGCGGAACAAGGCCGGTGGACGGACGCCGAGGTACGCTTTCAACAGATCGTGGAAGGACTGAAGTCCCGGGTGCTCAGCGCCGCAGACCGGCGTTTGCTGGATCGCTCGCAGCACATGCTGGACACGTCGCGGCGGCACGCTCAGTAATTCGGCGTGGGCGGGCGGTACTGATCGACATCGATCGAACGGAACCAGGCGATCGTCTTGGCTAACCCGTCGCGCAGAGAAATATGGGGATTCCAATTCAAATGGTGTTCGGCCAGCGTGATGTCGGGACGTCGGCGGACGGGATCGTCCGCCGGCAGCGGTTCGTAGATCAGCTTGGATTTTGACCCCGTCAGTTCCAAGACCAGTTCGGCCAACTCGCGAATGCTGAATTCGCCAGGATTTCCCAGATTGATGGGCCCAATGAAGTCCGATTCCAATTCCATCATCCGCATCAAGCCTTCGATCAGATCGTCGCGATAGCAGAACGACCGCGTTTGAGTCCCGTCCCCAAAGATGGTAATCTGTTCGCCCGCCAGTGCCTGGCGAATGAAATTGGACACCACGCGCCCGTCGAAAGGATGCATACGCGGGCCATACGTATTGAAGATCCGCACGATCCGAATGGCCACGCGATTCATTCGATAATAGTCCATGAACAGCGTTTCCGCCGCCCGCTTGCCTTCGTCGTAACACGCTCGCGGTCCGATCGGATTCACGTTGCCGCGATATGTCTCCGGCTGGGGATGAATCTCCGGATCCCCGTACACCTCGCTGGTCGAAGCCTGCAGGACGCGAGCCCGGCAGCGTTTGGCCATTCCCAGCACGTTAATCGCCCCCATTACCGAGGTCTTGATGGTCTTGATCGGGTTGTACTGGTAATGTCCCGGTGCCGCCGGACAGGCGAGATTGTAGATCATGTCGACCTCGAGGAAGATCGGCACGGTCACGTCGTGCCGGATCAACTCGAAATTCGGCTGGCCAATCAGATGGGCGACGTTGGATTTCTGGCTGGTGAAGAAATTGTCCAAGCAGATGACATCGTGACCGGCAGCAACCAGCCGTTCGCAGAGATGAGAGCCCAAAAAACCGGCTCCTCCAGTGACCAGGATCCGCTTGATGGTGGACATCCGTATGACTCTCCTCGCGGCCTACAGGCCCGAACCAAGGCACGTCAGGCTTTCCGGTCCGACGGTCAGGCCGGAAAGCCGCACGTACAAACGTCAGAAATCATACCATAGAACAAGGCCGTATTGCGTTTCGTGGAAAGGCAAAAAGGCGTACTGGGGGCTGGCTCCGTTGTAGTATTGGAATCCCAGCCGCAGCAAATGGGCCCGCATGTCCGAACGCCAAGCCCAGCCGGCTTGCATGTTCAACCCGCCGCCAAAGTCCAGTTCTTCGCGCAGATAGCCGTTGACAGCGAAAAACGGGGCTCCGCGTAGACCGGTCGCCACGCGGGGAGCGTAGTCCAATCCGAACTGCACCTCCCAGGGATCGCTGGCGACGCTGTAGAACGCCCAGCCGACTTCGCCATAAATCCGTAACGAGTCGGTCAGGTACAGGGAGTGGCCCAGCACCAACGCGTCGCGGGCTTGCCAAAACCGCGGAAAGTCCAAATTCTTTTCCAAGAACTCGTCGCCGAGGTGCGAGCTCAGATGGTAATACGCAAACTTCCACTGGCTGGCCTCGTTGCCCCACGTCAGCGGAAGACCGACACGAAAGTCGGCGCTGCGGACATCGACATTCTCCGGGATGTCCAGACGCACCATCGCGGCCGCTTCGACATCCATCTGGAACCCTCGCGGCCGGATGGGATCGCTGTTTCCGATCCGGAACATCCCCAAACGCCCGCCGATCGTCGCGTCCCACAGCGTGCTGTCATCCGGAATACTGATGATCCCGGCCGACATGCGCGGTTCCTTCGGCCCGGCCAAATACGAACGATAGATCACGCCGTCGGGCAGCAAGTGAAATCCGAAATCGCCTTGCTGGAGGTCTTGCTCGTACAGCGGCACTCCGATATCGGAAGCCGGCGCGTTGGGAAGGCCGAACAATGATAGGGATGTCCGCGGGGCGGATTCCATCCAGGTGACGCTCTCGCTTTCGGCCAGTGAAGGGCGTATCGAGAGCGAACCCGCCGCGGGCGATTCCGGCAACACAACCGCTTCCGCGGCTCGACACGGGACTGCTGTCACCGCCAGCAACGCGAGGAAAACGGAGGTCCAAATTGAGTTAGCGAATTTCATGCTTCATCCGGCGGCCAGCCACGGTGGTTTACGCACGGGCGCACGCTCGGCGCTCGATAGATAAACCGCTGACCGGGTCGTAGTTTAACGCGCTGGCCGATCTGGTAACAGGCTGGTTAACGATTCACCCAAGTCCAGGAATTGCAAAGGCTTATGATTTGTTGATAGCAGTGCCTTGGCGTATGCCCTCGGCGGGACCGAGGCGGCGGTGCCCTACCCGCGGTGGCGATGATCTCGCCCCCGTCGGCGGTTTGGTAGGATGTTGTTGGATGGTTCCTAGGGGTTCTATCGGCAATTCGGGTGTTGCCAGATAAGCAGGAAATGACTTTGACGGCGCCAGCGGCCTTGATCGTAACGCAGACGATCATCTTTTCCGTCCCAGCCCCAATTCCCGACAGTAGCGAACGCTGCGCTCGAATTCGCCTTGTTGAGTCTTCTGCTCCGCTGCCTGACGGTCGCCGCCCGCCGGGTGCTGATGCGGCGAACGCGGCCGGCCGTCGCGGGCCAGCGCCAAAAACCGATCGTATTTCGGAGGTTTGCCTTGAGGCCAGGCCTGCCAGTAGTCTTCCTTGTTCACCGGCAGTTCGTGGTTGAATCCCGAGATGGTCTCGATGTTGACGGGCACCTCCGGGCACAGTTCGGCGAAGCGGGCGAAGTATTTTTTCCAATCCACCACGCCTTCGCCCATCGCCGTCCACTGAATCGTCACGCCGTTTTCGCTTTCCCACATCGCCGAGTCCCGCAGGCTGGTGCTGACGGTGTAGCGGCCCAGGTTTTCGAGGTTGTCCAGCGGGTCTTCCAGCGTCCAAGTGGCGTTGCCGGCGTCCAGGTTCGCGCCCACGTAATCGGATCCGGCCTCCTCGATCAGCCGCACCAGTTCCGTGGAATGCATATCGCCCGCATGATTCTCGACGGCGATTTTGAGCCCCAAGTCCAAGGCCCGCGAACGGGCCGCCTTGAGTACCCGAACGGTGTCGGCAATCCGCCCCTCAATGCCGCCCTCGGTCATCCGGTCACGGCGGCTACCCAGGATCACACGGAACACGGGCGATCCCAGCGCAGCGGCCACGCGAAGCCCCAACGCCAGGTGCTCGTCGGCGTTGCCCCAATCCGTCTTGAAGCTGAGCGAGGTCGGGCAGATGCTCCAACTGCCCACGATCAAGGCGATGCCTTGGTCCACCGCCCTTTGCCGCAACTCGCGCAAATGGCCGTCTTCCAAACTCTCGAAGGCGAACAGGTCCGTGATGAACAGCGAATCCAGTTGCAGCCGGGCCGCATACTCGAGCAAGGCTTGGGCTTTCCAATTCATGGCCCGAACCGCAAAGTTGTCCAGGCCCAGCGCAAGTGGCTGAGGAGCTATCGGCGCCGCAGCGTGCGCCGGACCGCGATTCAGTCCGATTCCAGCGGCCGCCGCCGCTTGTAAAAACCGGCGACGGGAGCAACCGGCCGGGGCGGCTTGCGAGCTTTCGACCCCCGCGTTGGACGGGCCGCCTGCCGATGGATTGGAACCAGCCGGCGCTACCGGTGCCGGATTTCGGTCGCAGGCCACGCGCGGAAATTGCATGTTGGTGCTCATGGCAAAAATGTCCTTTATGGTTTGGGTGGCGATGCCGCATCCTCTGCTACGAAGGCGTGGGAGCGGCCGGCTGCGAACGAGACACGGGAGCCGGGACGGGCACGCCGGGCAACAGTTCGGCGACGGCTGGCTCGGGGGTTCCGACCGTCAGCGGTGCGCCGCAACGGAGCACGAGCTTCGTCAGTTCGGGGCGGCAGTTGATCCGCAAGTTCTGCACGCCGGAGACGCCGCGGCTGACGTGCAGCAGCGTCGGCGGGACGTAGAACACGCCGCAACAGTACCGCACGCCATAGCGGCTCTGGCCGATCAGCGGCCCGATAACCGGCAGCTGGATCTGGCCGCCGTGAGTGTGGCCGGCCAACATCAGGTCAAAGTCACGCAGCCGCGCCCACTGGATCTGATCGGGCGAGTGCGACAAGAGAATCCGAAACGGCCGGCGACCGTCCGCGGGCACAGGCCACGTCGCCATATCGGCGGGCGGCCCCAGCCAAGGGAGTTCGTTGCCCGCAACGACGATCGAATGGTTTCGCACCCTCATTTCTCGCCACAGACTACCCACATAGTGCCAGCCTGCCCGCTCGACTTCGCTGACCAGCGCCGGCATGTCGCGGATCCGGAGGTCGTGATTGCCGAAAATGCAAAACGCGCCCAGGCGGCTCCGGACGCGACCCAGGACTTTGGAGACCCAGCCCAAACAGGGTCGCACTTCGACGATGTCGCCCGTCAGCGCGACCAGATCGCCGTCCAACTCGTTGGCCCGGTCAATCACCAGGTTAAAAAAGTCCTGGGTCAAGTACCCCGTGAAGTGCAGGTCCGACAGATGCACGATCGTCAGGCCGTCCAAACAAGCGGGCAAACGGGGCACGAGCAGCGTCTTGACATTGGTTTCCAACTCGAGGATCTGGTTGCCCGGCAAGCGGGCCAGCATTCGCGTGGCGGTATTTCCGCACGGCGAACGGCCCAGATCGCGGGCGACGTGCGTGAGTTGCCGCTGGCAGCGCACGAACTCGCGCGGCGGCCCCTTCCACTTTCGCCAACTCCAATTCACAACCGTCACGACGCCCCAGGCGGCGCAGAACCAGAAGTACCCCCACCCTCCGGCGCCGCTGGGTATCAGCTGGGCGAAACCAAACGGAACGGGGGGATTCAACAGCAACCGCAGGAGAACCGCGGCGGGAACGCCCAGCAGCGCCAGGAAGATCAGTGTTTCCAACAGCCGCAGCCAGTGGCGTCGCAGGTCCAGCGCGTGCAGGCGGCTGAACGCCCCCGCCCAGATTGCCAGATGACCCAGGATCATCAGCAGGCATACCACGATGTCAAGAATTCCCGGCGTCATTCCTTCTGCCATTCCAACATCGTGTCGATGACTTGCAGCAACTGATCCACGAGAAAGGGTCGATGCACCAGAGCTTTTTCATGCAGTCCGGCCTCGCGACACTTGACGAACACATGCCCGGGATCCCACCCGTAGCCCTTCATCACCACCAGCGGAACTTTGCCGGACAGCATGGCCTTCCATTGCATGAACAGGTCATAGGCGTTCATGTCCGGCAAGGCGAGATCGGTAATAACGATTTTGTAGGGAGCGTGGTCCACGCAGCTGCGAATCATGGCGACGGCGTGAGCGCCCGTCTGCGCCGTCTCGACGTCAAATTCGCGCTCGTCCAGGATGGCATGGGCGTTTTTCAGAATCTCGGGGTCGCGGTCGACGACCAGCACGCGATGCCGCTCGCCATCGCGCGGCGCCGGCACGGTGGCCGGAATTACATCCCCGGGCGCCAAGCCGCGGCCTACTTCGTGAATCAGCTGGCGAATATCCCGCGCGTTGCGCAAGATGTTCTTCAGCCGGTCGATGATCGGCGCCTCGTAACCCTGATAGGCGTCCAGAACGTGAACCGTGTCGATCAGGATCTGATCGATCGGCAAGGCTACCGCCCGATGGATCGCTTCGATGCCCCGCTGCAGAATCGCGGTGCCTTGAGCCTCCAACAGGTTCAGCGTATTCAGCGCCAGGGCGACGTTGCCCGCATAGATCTCGAGGAACAATAAATCGTCGTTGGTAAAGGCCCGCGGCAGCGGGCTTTCGACGTTAAACGTGCCGATCACCTGGTTGTGCAGCATCAGCGGCACGGTCAGCGAGCTGCGGGCGCCGGCAAAAGCCTGCAGGTACAGCGGGTCTTCCCGCGTCTCTTCGCACAGATAGCCTTCGCCCGTCGCGGCCACAAATCCCGTCACGCCGTTGTCGTAGGTGCGAGCCCACAGCGTCCGGTTGGCGGCTTCGAAATCCAAGCCCTCGGCCAGCAACGGCGTCAATTGGCCGGTCGCTTGATCCAGCAAGCGAACTTCGACGACGCTGAAATCCAGCACCGCTTGGGTGTGATGCAGGATGTTCGATTTGAGCAGGTCGATCCGCTCCTGGACGGTCATGTCGAAGATCTCGTCCGGGCGCAGATCCGTCAGTTCGATGCCGGCCTGATGAATCGCTTCCAGTTTTTGCTGCTGCTGCACCTCGGGCGTGATGTCGCGGACGACCACGACCAGTTTGGCCCCCAGTGCCCGCAAGCCGCCAATCGGCGAAACGTGCAGCTGAAAGAAGTTCTTCTCGCGACCCTGCAATTTCGTCGTACTGGCCTCGCCGGTGGCCAGCACCGTGTGCAGGGGGCTGAAATCGGGGCCCAGAATCTCGGGCGAATCGAGCGCGGCGTAGAAGCCTTGGCCCAGGACGTTGTCGCGGCCGCACAGCCGGCGGAAGCGGGCATTGACCCAAACCAGCCGGTCGTCTCCGTCCACCAGGCAGACTCCGACCGGCAGATCTTCGAGGATCCTCGCGTCTCCGTCGGGACCGCTGTGCTCCCCGCGGGCGTTCGCCGCGGATTCGATAGACAAAATCGCTGCGAAACCACCCTCACCGAATCGCCCGGCGGCCTCTTCGGCGTCCGCCACCTCAACCACGTCAAGAACGTCGCCGAGAAAACGCAACGGCTCCGTTCCGGGACCCGCGAGGCTGCCGATGAAGATGATTTTGGTTTTTGCGGACAAGCGGAAGCTCCTGCGTGAACCCGCCAATTTTCGCTGATTATAGCTAGCAGCACCGGTCACAGCAACGGCATCGTGCCGATTCTGCCGTCTTCCGCCCGCCGCTGCGGAAGACGCGGCGCGCGGATGCGGCAATAACATCTCGGGAACCAGACGAATCCAAAACGATGGTACAATCAGCAGCGACCTGGCAACTTTCGTCCCGCATGGGACGCATCGGAAATCATGATGACCACTCGTCCGCCCCCGCTGCATCCCTCGAACCAGCCCGCGCCGGGGCGCGACCCCGGCGCATCGGCGCGAGACGGGCAGTGGAGGAAGCCGGCACTGCCAGCGGGGTGCGCTCCCGACGGATTTGAGCCTGAGGCACCGGAGATCCGCGAAGGCACGGAATGGGTCGACGAGGAGCCTGCGGAAGCGGCGGACGAAGAACGCGACGTGTGGGACATCTTGTACGGATTGGGATCCTTCGGCGTCTCGATGCTGGTGCATCTGGCGGGCATGGTTCTGCTCGCCTGGCTGACGGTTCCGCCACCCGTTCAACGCGATCTGGCTCTGCTGGAAGCGACGTTTTCGCCGTTGTTGGAGGACGAACCCGTCGAGTTCGAGTTGGAGCAGGAACCCCCGTTGCTTAACGACCCGTCGCTGACCCTGTTCAGTTCGGCCCCGCGCGTCGGTGCGGCTGGCGATTTGCAGGGCAGCGCAGGCCCGCCGCAGCTGGACGCTCGCGTGCTGGAGCAAGCCGACGAGGACGCGAAGCTCGACGAGGTTCGCGTCGAATATCCGTTGGCCGGCGCCCCCACGTTTGAACAGCTGATCGAAGCCGTGCCGGACGGGGACTTCAAGGGCGATCCGCGCGCGATCATCGACGACTACCAGCAGGCGATGGATCGGATCACGCAAGAGTTGATGTGGAAAATGGACCGCGGGCCGCTGCTGTTGATTTGGGCCTTTGACCAGTCGGGCAGCATGAAGGACGATCAGCAGGAAATCCGCCAACGCGTCAACCAGGTCTACGTCCAATTGGGACTGACCGGCCGCGAGCGGAGCCAGTTCCTGACGACGTCGGTGGTCAGCTTTGGCGAGAGCTACCTGACGCATACGCGGAAGCCGACCAGCGATGTCGAAGAGATCCGCAGCGCGATCGCCGCCGTTCCGGAAGATCCCTCCGGCCGCGAATTCATGTGCCAAGCGGTCGGAGCGGCCATCTCCCAGCACGGGGATTATGTGCGGTCGTCGGGGCGCCAGATGGTCTTGATCCTGGTGACCGACGAAAGCGGCGAGCGGGAGGACAATCGGCTGTATCTGGAGCAGGTCATCGGCGAGGCCAAGGCCGCGCGCTGTACGATCTACGTGCTGGGCCGCGAAGCGGTGTTCGGGTATCCGAAGGCGCACATGCGCTGGGAACACCCGCAGACGCGGGATGTTCATTGGCTGCCGATCGACCGCGGCCCGGAAACGGCCTTTGTGGAACAGCTGCAAACGGACGGATTCCGCCGGCGTCACGATGCCTTTCCCAGCGGCTTCGGACCCTACGAGCAATGCCGGATGGCGCGGGAAACGGGTGGGATCTTCTTCCTGTTGCCCGGCATCGAGTCGTCGCTGGTCCGAGGCGAGAAAAGGATCTACGAATTGGAGATCATGCGGCCCTACCGTCCCGATCTGCGGGCCCGCAAGCAGCTCTTGCTCGACCGCGATCGCTATCCGTTGCGATCGATCATCTGGCAATGCATTTACGACCTGGACCCGCTGCAACGTCCGGAATTGAGCGGCCAGATCGAAATGCGGGTGCATTTCTCGCCCGTCTTTGAGGAATTCGTCCGCCAAGCCCGCCGCGAGCAGATCAAAGCCAAAGGCTACTTGACGTACCTGGCGCGGGTCCAACGGGCCTTGGAGCAGGGCGCCCACCATCGCCAGCAGGAGGCGGACCCGCGGTGGCAGGCCAACTACGACTTGATCTACGCCCAATTGATCGCGTACCAGGCACGGATGTGGGAGTATGGAGCCGCGCTCGAAGCGTTCATCCAGAAGCCCCAGGTCGTGCCGCTTACCAAACCGCCCGATCTGCGGCTGGTGCATTGGAACGTCACCGTCCGCTCGCCAACTCGCACCAAGGAGAGCCAAGCGTACATCAACAAGGCCTCCGCACTGTTCCGGCTGACGATGGAAAACCATCCCGGCACGCCTTGGGCAGCCCGGGCCGCCGGCGAGTTGAAACGCGGGTTCGGCGTGGATTTTGCGCCCGAATATTGGCACAGCTATCGCTGGAAACACGATGGTTCCAGCGGCAAGCCGACGCCGATCCCCAAGCTATGAACCGTCGTCTTCCGGAACATCGTTTTTGTCGCGGTGTCATTGTCGAGTTTCCCGCGAGCCGCATCACCGGTTCCCGCTGCGAGACGGCAATCCTGCAACTTCGTCGCATTCCGGCTCCCAACATTCCAGCGCAGCATCTACCGCCTGGGGCCATTCGCCCTCACGATATCGGACGATTTGCCTCGGCTCGGCCGACTGGCCCGACACCTGGAGCCGCGTTGCAGGCAGCAAGCCGGGCGGCGGGACCAAACGTGTGCCTACGACCGGAGCGGAAAGAAGTTCCGCCGGCGCGGAAACCGGCTGGACGGCGACGGATCGGGACTCGGACAGCAAGGCGTTGGCCACCGGAAATGCCCCAGGCGAGGTGCCCTCGCCTTCGCCCGCGCCGCCGCTGCTGCTTGCGGCGGCAGTCCGGCTGTTGAGCCAGTTGATTACCAGCAGGATGTCCAGCGCCGTACACAAGCGGTCGTCGTTGACGTCGTAGTACGGCGGCGGCGAGACCGGCAGCAAGGGCAACGTGGAATTCCCCGGATTGCTGTTGATGTAATCGATCAGGATCAGCACGTCATAGGCGGTGACGAAGCCGTCTCCATCCACATCGAACGGATTGTCTACGTTCTGCCAGCCGGGATCGTTGTCGAGGGTGGTAACCGACACCATCTGAGCGGCTACGCCGGAGAAACGGGCGTCGGATTGACCCGCGTCCACGGCGATGGTGACCAACGACATCCGGTCGCCGTCACGTTCGGAATCGTCGACACCGGTGACCAGGACGGTCTGAGGCGAATCCCAAGCCGTCGGCGAGAAAACCAGCATGGCCGGGCTCACGGTCGCCTCACTGGAGTCACTGCCGGACACGGTCAGCGTCACGTGCGTCTCGGGCTGCGCGGTCAGTACCACGGTGAACGTCTCCGTGGTGCCCGATTCCGAAACAACCGCGGCCGTTTTGCTGAGCGCAAACCCGGCAATGCTGTCGTCCAGGGGTGGCGGTGTGCCAGCCTCGATCAAGATCACGTTGTTCCCGTCTTCGCGGTTGTAGAACAACTTGAGCGTCTTGCCATTGACGATCAGTGTCGAGCCGTCCGCCCGATCGCTGAACGTGCCGATCACCGGATCGGATGCGCCCCCGTCGTTATCGATCAGGGTAAACGTCTGGAAGGCCGACGGATCGAAAGCCGTGTAGGTCTCGACCAAGGTGAGCACAGCCCCGTTCTGGATCGATACCGTGCCATTTCCCGTGACCTGAAGCTGGCTGTACCCGTCCGTCGTACCGGCTGGCCCCGCGCCGGCGATTTCGATCTTCGTCTCGCCCGCCAGCGTCAAGTTGCCCACGTGGGTCAGAATCCCGGGACCGTCGCCCGGAGCCAGCGTCGCGCCCGGCGCCACTGTCACGTTCCCCACGACGATGCCTTTCCCCTTCAACGTCTGGCTGCCGGCCAAGATCAGTGTGCCCCATACGCTGCCAGCCAACCCGGCGACGTCCAGCGTCGCGCCGGGGCGGACGTCGATGGCCGAAGAATTCCCGATGTTGTTCGAACTCGCGCCAGCCAGCGCCAGGATTCCCGCTTCGATGGTTGTTTCCCCGGTGTACGTGCTGGTGCCGCACAGCGTTAGCCTGCCGAAGCCCTTCTTGATCAGCCCACCATCCGGTGTGCCTCCCAACGCCGAATCATGGAGCAGGGGCCGCACCACGCTGGCGTCAAATCCGTTGGTCTCGATCTTCGCACCGCCGTCTTTGATGATCACATTCCAGACCAATGTCCCGCCCGTGCCCAGGATGTTGTCGATCAGGTTGACGTCGCTGCCGGACTTTTTCTGCAGCGTGCCCCCGTCGAACCGCAAGGTCAGAGCGTGGGTGCCGGAGGTGCCGCCGGTCCGGTGCAGGTACATCCGGTCCGTCGTCAACGTCCCGCCCGCATCGAGATTCACCGTCAGGCTGCTATCAGCCATGGTATTCGTCTCGAGCACGACTTCATCCACCGTGACGTTTCCGCCTGTCAAGTTGACTGTCGTATGGTTTTGCTTCAAATGCCGGAGTCTGCTCGCGATGAGCGTCCCTCCTCGAACGTTCACGGTGGTGCTGCTGTTGCTGCCGACCGTGAATTCCCCATGGATTTCTGTTATTCCGCCGCTGATGTCTACGGTCGCGGCGATGCCGGCCCCTGCGAAGAGGTCCCGAGCGGGTGCGTCTGGATTGGTGCCGATCTCGAGGCTGCCGCCGCTGACAGCCAGTGTTGCAGACTCCGATGCGTAGCCCACCACGAGGGAGCCCGCCGTCCGAATCGTGCCGCCCGCGATCCGCAACACGGCGTTCCGCACGAAGACACTGGCACGATCGTCGAACGCGGGATCCTTCACCGCGTCCGTCAACTCCAACGTTCCCGCCGTCACCGCCAACTCGCCGCCGCGAACGTACAAGGTGGGCGCCGCCGTCGTGCCGACGGCCGCCAGACTCAGCTTGCCGCCGCCGAGCTTTTCCAGCCTGCCGCCGCCTATCAAGGCATTCGCGAATACTATCTCATTGCCGTTAGTATCAATACGGACCGTCTCCGTCGAGGTTCCGGTGTGGATTCGGCTGGACATGTCGACCGTCACGCCCGGACCATACCTGAGTCCGCCGGAATCGCGAAAAAACACCATGCCGCTGCCGCCCAGGGCGCGGGGGTGATTCAGCTGAATCACCCCCGCGTTTGATTCCAGGATGGACGTTCTTCCTGCGTAAGTCGTCCCGCCGGTGAAATCATTTGCACCCCCAAGCACCAACGTCCCGCCGTCTTTCTTGGCCAAGACGCCCGCACCGCCTGCATGGTTCGTAATCAGGCCGCTGTACGTTAGCGTCTTGCCCTGCAGAACGGCGATGGTGCCGGTTTCCGAGCCCGAAGGCCGTCCCAAGGTGATGCCGCGATTCGCCGCCAGTTCGAAGCTTTCCGTCGCTCGCAGGCCACCGCCGCTGAGCGTCAGGTGCCCGGGTGTTTCCGTGGCCGGGCCGATCCCCAGACCGCTATCAGCAGCGATGCTGATCAGGCCCGCATGAACGACCGTGCCGCCACGGTACGTGTTCACGCCGCCCAGTCGCAACGTCCCCGCGCCCGTCTTCACCAGTTGATGGCCCCCCGTTCCGAAGTCCGTGATGATCCCGCCGTAGGTCAGCGTGCCGGACGCGACGTCGATGGTCCCCACGCCTTCGCCGGAAGAATTGCCGATCCTGATCCCGCGGTTGGCGTGGAGGATGAAACCCTGTGTCCCCAACGTCCCACCGTCGATCACCAGATGCCCGGGAGTGGCACTGGCCGGCGGCGCTCCCAATCCGGCATCCGCGCTAATGGCCAGCGTCCCCTCGAAAATCTTTGTCGCTCCGGTAAACATATTGACGCTGTTGTTGAGCGTTACCGTTCCGGGCGTGGTCTTGTTCAGACCGACGGAACCAGCCAATTTGGGAGAGATCGTCCCACTCTTGACCTCGAAATCTGTCGCGCTGGTGAGAACGCCCGTGCCACCAATCGTCCCACTTGTCAGCGTGACGCCCGCCACTGTCAGGCTGTAAGAACTCATGGCCAACGTACCGCCATTGACGTTGAGCCGCGAGTTACTATCGATGCGCTCGGAATCCCCCAAGTTGAACATCCCGCCGTTGAGTTCGATCGCATTCGAACCGGCGCTGAGGGGAGCGCTGATAGTCAGACTTGTCGATTCACGGAGGAACAGATTTCCGGCGACCGTACCATGAAGATTCCCAATCGTGGTGACCAGAGGATTGTGGGCCGCGCCCACCGCTCCGCGCGTATCCAGATCAAGTGTCCCGGCCGTGATATCGAGACCGTCTCCCGCCGCGCTGTTGATAGTTCCGGTGCGGAGCGTCAATGTCCTCGCGCTGGAAACGCGCAAGGTGTTCGAAAAAGTGACCTCGCCGCCGCGCAGAGTAAGTGCGTAATTCAGCGCGCCGATTTGTCCTAATCCGCCGATCGCGATCGCTCCCGTACCATCGGCGGCCCCGATGGTGACCGTGCCGCTGGACGAGAGGCGGTCTAACTCTGCAGCGCTCAAGTTGAAGTCCACCGTTGAATCATTCAAACCTATCGTTCGAGCCGGCGTCGCGGGTTGCAGCGTGATCCCGCCGTGGGCGGCGATCACGCGTTGAATATCAACGTGATCCGCCGTGATGGTCAGACTTTTGCCGGGATCCATCGTGACGGTCTCGCGGACCGTGATTCCGGCGCCGGTCGTAAGCGACAGGCGGTTGGGATGCGTAATCGCCGCGCTGACGGTGATCGCGCCGCTGGTGACATCGCCGATCTGCAGGGTTCCGGCAGTGACGCCGTCGAGTTCGGCATCGGTCAGGCCGAGGATGCCGGAGGCGTCATTTCCTCCGAGGTGGATCGCGGTTCCATCCGTCCTCGGGAGAACCGTTACGCGATTGAAGCTTGCCGCTACAATCGGCGAAGTTCCCGTCAAGTTCATTCCGTCGGCGATCAGCAGGACGTTTGCCGTCCCCGTTGCTTGGACCGCATTGGTGCTCTGCAGGTTGATTCCGAAGCCGCTTTGCGGCGCCGTTCCTGCGATCTGGATCATCCCCGCGGCCGATTTGACGGCGGCATTCTCGCCGCTGACGCGCACGCCGTCGTTGGCGGTGCCTGAGCCTCCGGTTCCATCGAGTGTAATCGCGCCGGCGTTGGGTTCCGATGACGTAGACTGAATCACCGAGCCGGCGGCGAGCGTAATGCCCATCATGTCGCCAGCGTTTCCCGAGCCCCTGCCCGTCAAGCTAATGTGGCCCGTGCCCGTAGACGTGATCGAACTTCCCGCGGTCAATGCGATCCCCGTAAAATTGCCCGATCCCAGACCGGCACCGTTGGCCCGCAATTGAATGTTACCGTCCGAGACGGCCAGACGAGCGGCAGCCGATTCGCTTGACAAGATGATGCTTCCTGACGTCGATACCATCAGGTTTGATGTCCCGAAACGGGACTCGCCGTGGAACGTTACCACGGGGCTGCCGCGGGTCAGCACGATGGAGAAGTTGTTCGAATACGCATGGCTGCCGCTGGCCGTGAATTCAACGCCCTCTGTGACCGCCGAGTCGGTGATCTCGATCGCGTCGAAGGCTGCCCGCCCCGCCGACGTGACGGTCAGCAAGCTGGAACCGTGCCCGGTAACGTTGACATCGTCCGTCCCGCTCCAAGTGCCTCCGGCCAGCGTGAATGCATAGGTGTCGGACGAAGTAGATTGAACGGCCAGACGTTCGTCGGCGCCAAGGACGATGTTCAAGGTCGCCGCCACTGCCCCCGTTCCACCGAAAGTTGCCAACAGCCTGCGATCTTCCAGTTGCTCTAGCAGCAAATGCCTTCGCGCAGCGCGAGGGTCCCAATCGCGTCGTTTTCGTTTGCGCTGAGTGGATTGCCGATTCGAGTTACGGCCGAAGAGCGATAAGCTGCACAACACGGTCAACTCTCTTGAAAGACGATGTCAGTCGGTCGGTCCACTGGTCAGTCGGTTCAGAGACATGATTTCTTGTCGTCTCCTGTTTAGTATTCGTTATTTTTGACGCCTCGTTCATCGAGCGGAGCCAATCCGTCGTTGGCCGCAAAGTTGCCGAACTGCGGAGTCAGATGGCTTTGTGTCGAATCTACCGACGATAGGGCTGAAAGGGACGGCGAACCGTGGGAAAAGACAATCGCACATGAGGGTCGCAGACAGCGGAGCCGTCACCAGCCGGATGGTCAGCGGCGAGCCGTGCGAAAAGACAATCGCACATCAGGGCCAGCCCGTCGCTCGCAGGAACAGCGATTCACGCCGCCGATGATAATCCTGCGGCTGCGTCCCACTCCGGCTCCCAGATCTCCAACGCCGCGTCCACTGCCGCTGCCCAATCTTGCGGGATGCGTTGAGTGGCTCGACCAGGTTTGAACGAGATGAATGGTCTTTGGGCCGACGTAGCGGCCAGCGGAATGGGCATCAATCGCGATGGACCAGCCGCGATCGGATCGGAAAGACGTTCAGTCGACACCGAAAGCGGCTGAACGACGGCGATCCGGCGGGGCTCGAGCGGCAGGGCGGCGGCCGCCGAGGATGCGTCAGGCGAGACGCTCTCGCCTTCGGCCTCGCCTTCGCCTTCGCCGCCGGCGCTGCTCGCCGCAGCCGTCTGAGTGTTGATAGAATTGATCACCAACAGGATGTCCAGGGCCGTACACCGGCTGTCGTTGTTGACGTCGTAATAGGGCGGCGGCGAGACGGGTGGCGAAGGCAAGGTGGAATTCCCCGAATTGCCGTTGACGTGATTGATCAGGATCAACACATCATTCGCGGTGACAAAACCGTCTCCGTCGACGTCGAACGGATTATCCAAATTCTGCCAGCCGTAATCGTTGTCGGTAGTGGTGACCGAAACGGTCTGGGCGGCCACGCCGGCGAAATTTTCGTCCGATTGCGCGGCGTCCACGGCGACGGTTACTACGGTTTCCTGAGCGCCGTCACGTTCGAAATCGTCGACGCCGACGACCGTCACCGCCTGAGGCAAATTCCAACTCGCTGGCGAGAAGACCAACACGGCCGGGCTCACCGTCGCCTCGCTCGAGTCGCTGCCGGACACGGTCAGCGTCACCTGCGTCTCAGGTTGCGCCGTCAGCACTACGGTGAAGGTGTCCGTGGTGCCCGATTCGGAAACGAGCGTGAGCGTCTTGCTGAGCACAAACCCCGCCATATCGTCGTCTTCCGTGATAACGCTGACCGTCTGATCGGCCAGTTCGCGGAAGTAACCATCCGAGATCACAGCCACGCCGACCGTTACCAGCGTCGTCTGATCGCCATCGATCCGTGGGTCGTCCACGCCCGTGACGGTGACCGTTTGTGGCTGGTCCCATTCGGACGGCGCGAACGTCAAAACCGTAGGACTGACCATCGCCTCGGCCTCGTTCCCGCTGAGCGCGACTAGCGTCACATACGTGTTCGGCCGCGCCGTCAACATCGCGGTGAAGGTAGCCGTCGTGCCGGACTCCGAAACCGTCAGCGCGGCCTCGCTGAGGATAAACCCGGCAATGTCGTCGTCCTCCGTGGTCACATAAACCAACTGGTCCGAAACGCTGGCGAAGCTGCTGTCCGAAGCCTCTTGATCAACGCTGACCGTGACCGCGGTTACCTGGGGACCGTCGACCACGTTGTCATCCACGGCGGTAACGAGCACCGGCTGTGGCAAATCCCAGTTATCGGGCGTAAAGGTCAAACGGACCGGCCAGACCGCCGCTTCAGCGGGATTGCTGCTGGAAACGTTCAGCACCACGTCGGTGGAAGGCTGGGCCGTCAGGGCGACATCAAACGCCTCTGACGTACCGCCCTCCGAGACCGTCAGATCGTACTTGCTGAGGCTCACCCCCGGCGTTATACCAGAGCCCGCGAGCAGGCGGCGGTCTTCTAGTTTTTCGAGTCCGAAAAGCAAACCACGTCGCGCCCGAACACAACGCTCGCGCCCGCGAACGGAAAAAAGACGAAGAGTTCGCCGCCAAGCGGTCATGGTGATTCCTTAGACAATTCTGCAGTCCGAACTAAAGCCTGTCGGAGCGGCACGCCCAGCGAGATTATTCAGACGCCGTCGACCAGTATGTGATTGTATCTCTGTCCACCTGACTAATGCAATCATTTCATTCAGCCCGGACGCGACGTGAGGCATTCAGTCGATTACCTGGATCGGGAGCGATCACCAGCCAGCGATCCTGGTTACCGCAGCTCGCTATCCAGCAATACCGTCGTAAACGGCAACTTCTGTCTTTGACGAAATTGCGGTCCGATAAGTTCTCAGAATTCGGGAAAACGTCGGCATTGATCTCGAATCCGCGGAAATTGTTTCAGTTGGATGTACTCTTTATTCTCCCACCCTATTTTCCCTGCCCGGCAACATGCAATCTTCTGCTGCATCTCGCCTGATTTAACTAATCAATAGAATTGTCGTAAACGTCCTAGAATTAAGATCTTTGAGGGATTTCTGTCATAGAGTTCCCTGTAGCTGAATGAAATCCGCCATCGCATGAAGGGAAATTCGTCGAAGGGTGATTGATTTTGTTCATTAAGGCGTTCATAATCTTCAGACTTTGAGAGGGAAACGTGAGCCGGGGAGGGCATCAGGATGGCCTCGCAGACGATTGCCGAGGATCGGCGGAGTCGGGTTTTGGAATTGGTTCGGGTGCGGGGGTTCGCTTCCTTGCCGGATTTGGCCGGAGAACTCAAGGTTTCCGAATCAACCGTTAGACGTGATCTAGACTATCTGGAGGACAGCGGCGTCGCGCGGCGGACTCACGGCGGGGTATTCTACACCGGACCTTCGCCGAAATTGTCCCATTTCGATTTGAAGCAGTCGGTCGAGTGGGACAAGAAGCGGCAGATTGCGGCCGAGGCGGCGAAGTTGATCGAAGACGGCGATACGGTTCTGTTGGACGGGGGCAGCACGACGTATGAACTGGCGCGAGCTTTGGCGGGGCGGCCTTTACAGGTCGTCACCAACTCGCTGCCCGTCGCGATGTTATTCAGTTCCAGCGACACGGTAGATCTGGTCCTGGTGGGCGGATATGTTCATCGGCGGACGGGCGTTTCCATGGGACCTTATGCCAATCAGATGTTGGCCGAATTGAGTGTGCGGCGGGCCGTATTGAGCGTGGCAGGCATCAACGAACGCGGTTATTTCAACAGCAATTTGCTATTGGTCGAGACCGAACGGGCGATGATGAACGCGGCGGACGAGGTGATTGTGGTGGCCGACAGTACAAAATTCGGCCGCACGTGCCTGTCCCACTTGTGCGAGTTGGGAAAGGCCCACGTGCTGGTGACCGACGGGGACATCAGCCAAGCGTGGAAACAAGCGTTGAATGAGGCGGGCGTGCGGTTGGTCATGGCCAAATCGCCCCCGGGGACAACGGCGTAGAGCGGAATTTTTGGGGAGTTCGCGAGCATGGCTTTGACAGCTCCAATCGATCGGCGATTGATCGAAAATATTGTGCGTCAAATCGTACAGGCCCGCACCGGCGGCAACGGCCGGCCGACAGGTGCTTACGTTCCGAAACTGGTCGTCAGCATTTCCGCTCGGCACGTGCATTTGACGGACGAGCACACCGAAATCCTGTTCGGTCCCGGGCACCGGCTGACGCCGATGAAGGACTTGTATCAGGACGGCTATTATGCGGCCGAAGAGACGCTGATGGTCGTCGGTCCGCGGCGGCGAATGCTGCCGACCGTGCGAGTGCTGGGACCTACACGGTCGCACAGTCAGGTCGAATTGGCCTTTACCGATTCGATTTCTTTGGGCATCGACGCGCCCGTGCGGCACAGCGGCGACATCACGAACAGTCCGGGCTGCGTCCTGGTCGGCCCCAAGGGCGTGGTCGAGTTGAAGCAGGGTGTGATCCGTGCGGCGCGGCACGTTCACATGAGCCCCCTCGACGCTGAACACTACGGCGTCAAAACGGGCGATATGATGAATCTGCGTGTCGAGACGCCGCAGTGCTCCGTAGTCTTCGAGGCGCTGAAAGTGCGCGCCGAACAGGGCATTAAGTTGGAGGTACACTTGGACACGGACGAAGGCAACGCCTGTAACATGGACCAGGCGACGAAAATTGAACTTTGGAAGCCGTAGGCGACGGATAATTTGAGGTTAGCGTTTCATTTCTTTTATGGGGAGAACTGGCAACATGGCAAAGGCGATGGAAGCGTTGGGCATGATCGAGACCAAGGGATTTATCAGTCTGATCGAGGCCACCGACGCGATGTTGAAGGCTGCCGACGTGTCGTTCCACGGCTGGGACAAGGTCGGCAGCGGGTTGGTTTCGGCGTTTGTGACCGGCGACGTAGCGGCGGTCAAGGCGGCCACGGACGCGGGGGCGAACGCAGCGAGTCGCGTCGGCGAGGTGGTCAGCGTCCAGGTCATTCCGCGGCCGCACGACGATTTGGGCATCGTGCTGCCTCCGGCCATCAAACGTCCGGCGCCCAAGTAGTTGAACGATCCGAAGTCTGCGGCCAAGCGTCTGGCTTGGGCCCGGACGAACCTGGCCGCAAACTGCGGCGGATTGGGGATTTGTTTTTCACAAACGAGCACACGGGCTGGGGTGGTGCCCCGGCAAGCGTTTTTTCTTACAGATGAGGATTTCTGGCGATGCAAACAGCAATTGGATTGGTGGAAACGAAGGGCTTGATCGCTCTGGTCGAAGCGACGGATGCGATGGCCAAAGCGGCGAATGTCGAGATTGTCAAGCGCGTCGGGATCGGCGGCGGATTGGTGACCACGATCGTCAAGGGCGACGTCGGCAGCGTGCGGGCGGCGGTCGAAGCGGGCGCGAACGCGGCCAGCCAGGTTGGTGAATTGGTCGGCAGCCACGTGATTCCGCGGCCCGCGGACGGGCTGATGGAGGTGTTCCTGTCGTAACGGAGTGCGCGATCATGAAGATCCTTGTTGCCAACCTCGGCTCAACCAGTTTCAAGTACCGGCTGTTCGACATGGCCGACGAGCGCCAGCTGGCGCGCGGCGGCGTGGAACGGATCGGTTCTGCGGAAAGCCGTTGTGTCGTCGAGATCGGCGGACGCAAGCAAGAACTGTCGGCTCCCGTGCCGGATCACGCGGTGGCGGTGCGGCAGTGCCTGGAACAGTTGACGCATCCCCAGACCGGCTGCTTGCAGTCGGCCGGAGATGTCTCGGCGATCGGCTTCAAAGCCGTCCACGGCGGCCGCTTCAGCGGTACGCAACGGGTAACGGCCGACGTGTTGGCCGCCATGGAAGACATGAACCAGGTCGCCCCGGCTCACAATCCGCCGTACATCCGCGCGATGCGGCTGCTGGCGGAAAAACTGCCGGAGATTCCCTTGGTGGCCGCGTTTGAGACGGGCTTTCATGCCACCGTGGCCGATCGTTGGCGGTACTATCCGGCGCCGTATGAATGGGCCGACCAGATGCAAGTCAAACGCTGGGGCTTTCACGGCGCCAGCCATCGCTTCATCGCAGGCCGCGTGGCGGAACTGCTGGGGCGCGAAGACCTGCGGGTGATCTCTTGTCATCTGGGCGGTTCGAGCAGTTTGTGCGCGATCCGCGGCCGGCAGAGCGTGGCGACATCGATGGGAATGAGTCCGCAATCCGGCCTGCCGCACAACAATCGGATCGGCGATTTCGACCCGTTCGCGCTGCCCGTCATCATGCAGGCGACCGGCAGGACGCTGGACCAGGTGTTGGACGATTTGGCTTGCCGCAGCGGACTGCTGGGGCTGAGCGGTGTCAGCGGCGACGTGCGGGACTTGGAACAAGCCGCGGACGCTGGCCATGCGCGGGCCCAGCTGGCATTGGACGTATTTCACACGGAAACCCGCAGGCACCTCGGCGGACTGTTGGTCGAACTCGGCGGCGCAGACGTGATCGCGTTCACCGGGGGGATCGGCGAGAACGGCGTGCGGACGCGGCAGGCGGTCTGTGCGGGACTGGAACAGCTGGGCATCGTCCTGGACGACACGGCCAATGCCGCCGCTCGGGGCGAGAGCAAAATCAGCGATGCTCACAGCCGCACCGAGATTTGGGTCGTGCCGACCAACGAGGAGTTGGTCGTGGCGCGGCTGGCGAAACAGCTGTTACAGCAAAAGGATTGAGCCATGTTCGTCGCCAAGGTAACCGGATCGCTGGTATCGACTCAAAAGGTCGCCACGATGGTCGGCTACAAACTGATGATCGTCGAGCCGTACCGGCTGGAACCCAACGAACGGAAGAGCTTGATGACCACGGGGCGGACGTTTGTCGCCGTGGATCTGTTGGGCGCGGGCGAGGGAGATCTGGTGCTGATCAGCCAGGGCTCCAGCGCTCGGCTGACACCGGAAACCAAGAACATGCCCTTGGACACGGTGATTATCGGGATCGTGGACAGGGTGCATGTGGATTCGGCGTGCGTTTATTCCCGTGCGAGCAACGCAATGGACGAAGCGGGGATGTAGAACCAGAGGCCGGCGGATAGAGATCGTGGTATCCGGACACATCCCCCCGCCTGCTGTTCGACGCACGCCGCAGACGGCTGCCGGCTTGGGACAAATTCAAAACAACCATCAGGGCCTAACCTGATTTTCGAGGAACATCATGCAAATCGACGAAGCACTGATTCGCAACGTTGTCGCGCAAGTCCTGGCCGAAGTGGGCCGGATTCCGCCCGTCAGCAGCGGCGGCTACGAGGGCCGCCACGGGATCTTTACCGACGCCCGCGAAGCCATTGAGGCGGCGGCGGAAGCCTACGAGCGGCTTCGCGAGCGGAGCATGGAGGACCGCAAGCGGATCATCGGTCATATCCGCCGGATCGCCATCGACCAGTGCGTCGAACTCGGCACCATGGAGATGAACGAAACCAAGATCGGTCGCTTGGAGCACAAGATCGAAAAGCTGAAGACCCTCGGCGACCGCAGCCCGGGCGTCGAGTTCCTCCGCAGCGAGGTGTTCAGCGGCGATCACGGTTTGGCGGTGATCGAGCACGCTCCGTTCGGCGTCATCGGCGCGATCACCCCCGTAACGCACTCGCTGCCCACGATCACCGGCAATGCAGTCAGCATGATCGCCGGCGGCAACACGCTGGTTGTTAACCCGCACCCCAGCGGCAAACGCGTGGCGGCCGAAGGCGTGCGGCGGTATAACGAGGCGATTCATCGCGATATCGGCATCGACAATCTGATCTGCGTCATCGCCGAACCCACGCTGGAGACGGCAGACATCATTTTCAAACACCGCGAAGTCAAGTTGATCTGCGTCACCGGCGGCGCGGCGGTGGCTCGAGCCGCGTTGAACAGCGGCAAGCGGGCGATCGTGGCCGGCCCCGGCAATCCGCCGGTGGTGGTGGACGAAACGGCGGATTTGGACCGGGCAGCCCGCGCGATCGTGCAAGGCGCGTCGTACGATAACAACCTGCTGTGCATCTCCGAAAAGGAAGTGTTCGTCGTCAATCAGGTCTTCGACCAGATGATGGCTGCGATGGAACGAGCCGGCGCCGTGCGGTTGTGCAGCAAAGAAGTCGCCGAACTGACCAAGAACGCGATCGTCCAGGTGGGCGACGAAAAGCACAAGCACGACGCCCCGGCCAAGGAATTCCTGGGCCAGGATGCGGCGGTGCTGGCGCGAGGAGCGGGCCGCACCGTTTCGGACGAGGTGGAATTGTTGTTCGGCGAGACGGACGAATCGAATCCGTTCGTGCCCGTCGAGCAGATGATGCCCTTTGTTCCCTTCGTTCGCTGTCGCGACGTGGACGAGGCGATCGCCAAAGCCAAGAAAGCAGAACACGGATTCAAGCATACGAGCATCATTCACTCGAACAACGTCCGCAACATGACCAAGATGGGCCGAGCCTTGGAGACGACCTTGTTCGTCAAGAACGGCCCGTGTATGGCGTCGTTGGGACTGGGCGGCGAGGGCTACATCTCGTTTTCGATCGCCGGTCCGACCGGCGAAGGCGTTACCACGCCGCTGACGTTCACCCGCGAACGGCGCTGCTCGATGATCGACGATCTGTGGATCTTGGGGAAATCGTAAGGCATTCGCGGCACGCCGCGTGTTCCAGGTGCCGGTTTTAATCGGTTGAGCCCGGCGAAAGCCCGTACGACGAGCAACGGATTGAGGAATCAACGATGCAACTTGCCCGCGTGATCGGCACCGCGACTGCGACGATCAAGCATCCGACGCTGCAAGGCGCCAAGCTGCTGGTCGTCCAGCCGTATTTGGCCGACGGCCGGTCGCCGGACGGCGATCCGTTGTTGGCTGTCGATTCGGTCGGCGCGGGACGGGGGGAAACGGTCATGATTACCAGCGACGGGCGCTATGCTCGGGAATGGCTCAAGACCGATGCCACGCCGGTGCGCTGGACGACGATCGGGATCAAAGACGAATAGGGCTTGGGACGAATAGGGATCAAAGACGAATGGCCGGCCAAGAATTAGATCTCGAAGCGATCGTGCGCGAGGTGCTTCGCCGGCTGCAACAGCTGGGCGGCGGCCCGGCCGTTGGCGACCAGGCCCGCGATGGGGCGGGAACAGCAAAGGCGACTCCGGTCGTATTGCCAGCCCTACCGTCCGCCCCACTGTCCGCATGCGAGCCGGGCCGGCTGCGATTGGAGCAGCGCACGATCACGTTGGGATTGATTCGCGATCGGTTGCAGGGAGTGAAAGAGGTGCTGGTTTCGCCCGGTGCCGTGGTAACACCTTCGGTTCGCGACGAATTGCGCAAACGCCGGATTACGCTGCGGTTCCGGAGCGAATTGCCAGACGATTCGCCGGTTCCCGCCGGCGTAGTGCTGGGTGTCGCAGGCGGGACGAATGCCACCGGAGCGGCACTCGCTGCGGTGACTGCGGAAACCGCCGGAGCGGAACGCATCGATCGCGATTGTATATTGGAAGTCGTTCGGCACGTGTCGCAAGCCGTCGCCGGCCATGGCCGGATCGGCGTGGTGCTGACCGATCGCCCGGCGGTCGCGCTGTGCCTGGCCAACCGCCAGACGAGCGTCCGCGCGGCGTGGGGCGTGAGCGTCGCTTCGGTGCGCGAGGCCGCCAAGCTTATCGGAGCGAACCTGTTGGTCGTCAATCCGGCGCAGCACGGCTTGTACGAACTGCGGGGCATGATCCGCGAATTTGTGGGCGGGCGGCACGAGTGTCCGAAAACGTACCGCCTGGCTCTCGGAGGAGAAGCATGAGAATTGCACAAGTCATCGGCACGGTCACGCTGAGCCAGATGCATCCGAGCTTCAAAGGCGCTCGGCTGAAGCTGGCCTTGCCTCTGTCGCTGAACAACCTGACGGGCCGGACGGAGCCCGAATATGATCCGGTGGTCCTGTGGGACGAACTGGGTGTCGGCATCGGCGACCGGATCGCCTTGGCCGAAGGCCCAGAAGCGGCCCAGCCGTTTCGGCCGGAAATCAAACCCGTCGACGCCTATAACGCCGCGATCCTGGATCGCATTGACCTCGATCCGCAACCCCAGTAGCCAGGCACACTCCATGTGCCGTCCGCCATCAAAACTAACAAGGAATCCAACCAATGGTAAATGCACACAAAATCAAACAAGAAATCTGTGAAATCGGCCGCCGCATTTATGCCAAGGGCTTTGCCGCTGCCAACGATGGAAACATTTCGGTGCGGATCAGCGAGAACGAAGTGCTGTGTACGCCGACGATGCACTGCAAAGGCTTTCTCACGCCCGAGGACATCGCCACGGTTGACATGACGGGCAAGCAAATCGCCGGCCGCAAGAAACGCTCCAGCGAAGCGATGCTGCACTTGGAAATCTACAAGCAGCGAGCCGACATCAAAAGCGTCGTTCACTGCCATCCGCCGCACGCGACCGCGTTCGCGGTGGCTCGCGAACCGATCCCGCAGTGCGTGTTGCCCGAGGTGGAAGTCTTTTTGGGCGATGTGCCGATCGCTCGGTACGAGACGCCCGGCGGCCAGGCGTTTGCCGATACGATCATTCCCTTTGTCCACAAAACGAACGTCATGCTGCTGGCCAATCACGGCACGGTCAGCTACGGTGAGAACGTCGAACGAGCCTACTGGTGGACCGAGATCCTGGACGCCTATTGCCGCATCCTGCTGCTGGCGCACCAACTGGGCCGCGTCCAGTCCGTGGGCGAACAGAAGGAGCGGGAACTGCTCGAACTGAAGAAGGGCTGGGGGTACTCCGATCCGCGCAACACGCCGGAGTACAAGAACTGCGATGTCTGCGGCAACGACATCTTTCGCGACAGCTGGAAAGACGCCGGCGTGGAACGTCAAGCGTTCAACTCAGCGCCGCCCGCCAGTCCGCAATCCGCCGCCGCTCCCGCGGCCGGCGATCAGGAAGCCCTGATCCGCGCCATCACCGACCGGGTGCTCGAAGCGCTCAGCCAACAGGCCGGATAGTGCCGTTTGCAGAAGGCGCTACTTCACTTTCTCGCCCAACATGTGGTAGACGGTCCATGTCATGCCGTCCGGGCCGGTCCATGGGCGGACCGTCAACAGGCCCTCGACGGCAATCGGCCGGACGGTGAACGAAGTGCTGACGCCCGGCCGCAGGTCCACCATAATGATGTGATGCGCGATGCCGCCTGGACCGAACTTGCATTCAGTGTTCTTGACCAGCGGAAACCGGGTGATGCCCTTCTGTTGAAGGATCGACGGAAAGATGAACCCTCGGATGCGGACGCGTTGACCGTCCAACTGCTTGATTCGCGGCGTCAGCAGCCTGGGATCGAACACAGAATCCTCTTTCATCTCCAAATGCAAATCGTCGAATGTGATCGGGATCGGCCGGCCGTCGCTGGGCAGCGCCGGGACGGCGGCGGGCGGTATGATCGCCCCAACGGACGAAGGCGTCAAGGGTTCGCAATCGGCCGATTGCGGAGATGCATTGTCGATCGATTCCGACAGTCCCACGCCCTGCGGGTTGTTCGCCACAGCTGGATGGTTCGCCCGATTCGTTGCAGAGGCGGGAGCTGCATCCTGGCAACCGGAGCCGGCGACACAGCAGGCTCCGGCGATCAAGAACATCACGCGGATATCACTCATCGTACTCCCATCGCGGAAAAACACGGCCCACACGTAGACGGCCAGGGATCAGACTCTATGCAGGTATTATAGACTACCGCGTCCCGAGATGGCGACGTGACCTCAGCACCACAGAGATATGACGGCATTTTCGCAGCGGTTATGAAATCACGGCTCTAGGGGCACGGCCCACTCGTTTGGCCGCGTCTGCCGCGTCATCACTGCGGCCCAAGCATTGCCACACCACGCCTTGACAAGAGCGGCATAGCGAGGATCTATTGGACAACATGTTTCTCAACACACGCTGGTCCATCGAAGCCCCCTGGGCGCAGCAGAGGCTGCGCGTCTTTGAGCCGACCGTATCCGAGGTATTGGCCGCGGCTCCGTTGCTGGCGGCATTCTACAACGACAGCCATAACTCCACCATGCTGACGAACACATGCGAGTTGACCGTCGCTGAAGTTGTGGAAACATTCCAGTCCTTCCGCGCCGCCGGAGATCGCCCGTTCTTGCTCGAGCAGGATGGTGAGCTGATGGGTGACGCAGACTTCCGGCACGTAAATGGTTCGGAGGCGGAATTCGCCATCCTAATCGGTCCCCGCGCCCAGCAGAGTCGTGGCCTCGGTACTCGCTATGCGGCGATGATGCACGTCGCAGCGTTGCGCGTGCTCGGATTCGAGCGTGTCTACGCAACGATCATTCCGACGAACATCGCCTCGCGCCGGATGCTCGAGAAGCTCGGTTACCAGGTGGACCGAAGCCCGCGCGCGGCCACCTTTGCCGACGCAGAGGACGACATTGTGATGTCGATCAACCGGGTCCAGTTCGAGCGGGCCCATGCCGAACTCCTGCAGGAGGCAGTCGTCACCGCGCGGCCACCATCGCCCGATTGACCGCGCCCACGGATGGCAAAGCGGACCCACGGATGAAGCGCGAGAAGAGAATCCATGGGTCCGCCGTACGTGGGCCTATCATGCGCACGGTCAGCTTAATGCCAATAAATCAATAGCCCGCTTGCTCGGTGGGACGACGATTCTGCGCTAGCCCGAGCTTGCCATCGGGAGCAAAGGGAGTAAGACTTCGATCAGCGTTTGTCCTTTGTGCGGATGATTCTCAGAAAGCGAGTCTCCAATGAACTGCTATCCTCTTCTGTGCCGATTGACTGTCGGAATCTGGCTGCTCGGTGGTCTTGTTGCCCGGGGCGATGAACTTCCGGAGCCGCGACGGTTTCGCTCGGATCCTCCGGTGATCGAATCGTCCTGGGATGATCTGCTGGAGGGAGTGCAGACTGCCGAGGATTGGGAGCGGCATCGGCAGGTGTTGCGGCGGCGGTATCTCGAACTGATCCGCGACGCTCACAAGCCGGAGAAACCAGCCCTCGATCTGCAAATTCACGAAGAAGTGGACGTCGAAGGGCGCTATCGCCGGCTGTACATCAGCTATCAAGTCGAAGCCGATGAACGGGCGCATGCGTACCTGGGCATTCCCTCGGGATTGGAAGGACGGCTCCCGGCGATTGTCGCGCTGCATGGAACAACCGCTCAGGGAACGAAGCAGACGGTCGGAGTCGATGGAAACGCGGACAAAGCTTTTTTGGATCATCTTTGCCGGCGGGGGTATGTCGTGATCGCGCCGGAGCATTTCGTCTCCGGCGAGCGGATTCCTCCGGAGGGACCTTACGAGACGGCTCGCTTTTACGCACGGCATCCCGAATGGACGGCGGTCGGCAAGTTTACGTTCGAGCACAGCATCGCGATCGACGTCCTGGAGACGCGGGCTGAGGTCGATCCGCAACGGATCGGGGCGATGGGACACTCGTTGGGCGGTCATGGAACGTGGTATCTGGCCGCCTATGACGAGCGGATCCGGGCCTCCGTTTGTAACTGCGGTGGCTCCTTTCTCCGGCACAACCCGAACGTTGAAGCCTGGTCGCGGGACCGGTGGTACGTCTACCTCAAGCCGATTCGCGAGCAACTTCTGCAGGGGGAACTACCACCGATCGACGTTCACGAAATCATCGCGTTGATCGCGCCACGGGCCTTTCTGGATGTGTCAGCCCTGAACGACGGGATTCCTCTGACCCAGCGTCAACGCGTGCTGATGCTGATGAAGATCGCCGATGTGTACGCCTTGGTCGGCCAGCCTCAGAACTTCGCGTTATTCGTGCATGGTCGGGGCCATTCAGTTCCGCATGAATCGCGAGAACTGATTTACGGATTCCTCGATGCCCACCTGAAACCGGCCGAGGCGACGCAAACGCGACTGGTAAAGTGATCGGCCGGCCTCGTGCCGGCGGCGCGGCCGGCTTGAAACGGAACCCTATAATAAGGCACTGGCTATGGCTTGCCGAGAACTGTGTATCCTTGTGGCGGCGTGCGACCTCCATTCATAGCACGCTCAGCGGCAAGTCAAGCGACATGCAGCTGCTCCGTGGCCAGGGCTTCCAGCACGATCTGTCCGTTCGCCAGACGCAACGTCCGCCGCGCCCGCGCCGCCGCCCGCTGCTGCTGGCCCACGCTTAATTCGCACGGCAAAATAGCCGACAACCGCGACATCATGTGGTTCATCTTGATTTGCGCGTCGGCAATCTGGGTGATCGTCACCACCTTGGCCTCGGGCAGCAAGCGGTTGATCTTTCCCACCAGGCCGTGGGAGATCTCCTGGCAACAGCCGATGACTTCGATCGCGCTGACGACCGGCCCCTTGCCCCTTGCCAACCATTCGTTATTTTCTGGGACCGCATCCGCCGGGACCGCACGCGCCGTCGGCACACGGGTTCGCCCGGGCCGCCGTGAGCTTGGCGACCATCTGGTCCTTGCTCGCCCGGCCGTCGAACTGGCCGACCATGGTCCCCGGCGGCGCGAGCAAAACAGTAAACGGCTTGGGCGCTCGGGCGTCCACCTGCAGTTCTTTCAAGAAACCGGCTTCCCCGTCATCGCTGGCGTTCACCAGCACTACCTCGGCCTTGGCAGCAGCGCCGAATCGAGCGTCCGCCTTGAATTCCCGCGCCACCGGCGGCACCGCTGCCCCGTGGGGACCGGCTTGATCGAACACGCACAACAGAACCAGTTTCCGGTCCTGCAACGCTTTCAAGCACAACTGGGTGCCGGGGCTGACGAATGCCGTCCGCAGTTGCGTTTCGTCGAACGAGGAGCTAAGCGCCTCGTGGAAGACCTTCTTCATCGCCGTTGTCTGCTCGTCTTCGGTCCCACCCTTCAGTGTGTTTCGTGCGTCGGCGTCGGATCGCGGGACACACTGAAGCGTGAACTCCAACTAAGCCGGCACTGCTGTTTCCCGCTGCCGCCGAATCACGGTCCGGCTTGGTCTATCCCCGAGCCGGGCGGGACCTCGCGGCCGAGAAACTGGCGGGCGACGCGGTGCAAGACGGTGACGATCACCCCGGCCATCAGCACCGTGACGGAGACGTCCAAAACGCTGTGCGAAGCCCGCGTGATGTCATCCAGTCCGGGGATTTTCAGGAACACCAACACGCCGGCTGCGGCGGCCAAAAGCAAGCTGAGCGCCAGTACCAAGCCGGTGACGGCTCCCGGGATCGAGCGGCGCTGGCCCGAATCGGACAGCCACTGCCGCAACTGCCATAACAGGGCCACCAACCCGGCCAGCAGGACGCCGACGGCGATCACGAAGCGATTCGCATCGAGCGACATCCGCGTGGGCAGCATGTAGTCCATCAAATCCGGCTGGTTCAACAGCATCACCGTTCCGACCACCGCCAGGGCGGCGATCACCAACGGGATGAAATGCACCGCCATCGGGGCCCGCCGCCGGCCGAAGACCCACTGGACGGCGGAGCCGCCGACCAGGGCGATCAGGGCACAGGGGAAGAACAGCATCAGGCTGTACAGCCCGGGCTTGACGTACTGTTGGCAGCACGCCGTCAGCGTCACGATGTTCCGGGACAGACCGAGCCGCTGGTACTGCGGCTCGACCACCGGCTGGCCCGTTTCGTCGAACAAGTGCGTCAAGACGGGGGCGTAGAAGAAATCCGCTCCGGAACGGTGGCAGTCGATGCACCCGCCCGACCCGAGGGCCGCCTTGGCAGGCATGATGTCGTGGCTGTACTTGTGGACGTTGGCAAAGGGCGACGTCTCCCAGGAGTGTTTGTCCATGACCCGGTACTCGGTTCCCGAGGCGTAGATGCGGTCGTCCATCACCCACACGACGCGTTTGTTTTCCATGGGATAATTGATGTCGGCCAGCATTTGGGCCACGGACTGGATCAAGGCGTCGATCTCCTCGGGACGATTTACCTCGGGCACGCCGTCGCCCGTGTCGTCCACGATTTTGGCCAGTTCCAGGTACTTGTTGGCCGGGTCCGCCCGGTGTGACGTCCACATCTTGACGACGTCGCTCATCTTCGGTTGCATCAGCGCCGGCTGGCCTTCGATTTCGATACCCGCCCAAGCGCTGTGAATCTGATTGCCGGGATAGATTTTCCCTTGGTAACGGACCAGCTTGGGCCGGAACCGCTCGGTGGGCTTGTCGTCGTAGCCCATCATGTTCAGGTAGCCGTAATGATTGCGGAAGTTCCAATCCGGGCCGTAGAACGTCCACAGCCGTTTGCCCGGCTGGTCGATCTTGGGCACCGTGTTGTACACGTCGCCGGCCTGAACCTCGACGGGCATCACCAGCCGTTCGGGGATATGGCACGTCTGACAGGCGATCGTCTCCAGGTGCAACGGCGATGGGCGCTCCTCCACGGCCCGTGTCGTGGCAATCGGTACAGCTGACCATCGTGTTGTCCAAGTCGTTGCGGACCAGTCCACCGGGATCGTCGCCTTTGCCGATCTGGTGTACTTCGTGGCCGGCGATCCGTGGGTCGGTCGCCGAACTGGACGCCGGATGACAGTCCACGCATTTCAGGCCGGCCCGCAGATGCACATCCGTGCGGTGCGAGAAGTTGGCGCCGCGTTTCTTCCAACCGGGCTGCGCGTGGCAACTCAAGCAAGCCTCATTCCGCGGTTCGCGGACCATGTGCGGTTCGATGGTTCCATCCGGGTTGAACAACGCCTTGTTGTAGACCACTTCGACCCGCGCGTCCTTTTGCACCGAGCCTGTGACGGTCGCCAGCTTGGCGCCCGCAGTCGCCGCCCAGCGGAAGTTCCAAGTGCTCAATTGCTTTCGTCGCTGGCTGTAATCGTAGCCGGGCATGTGACACAGCAGGCAGTCCGCTTCGATCACCCCCGACTCGGCCCACTTCGCTTTGTAGTAGTCGCCGTCCAGGTTGTTATCGCCGCCGGAAATCAAACCGCTGGCCGGGTCGCTCATCCAACGGTCATAGCGTTTCCCGTCGCGGTCGAACTCTCCCGCCCCGCCTCCCGGATGGCAGCCTCCGCAGGCCGCCGTAAAGAACGTAAAGGCCGTCATGTCGATCGTGGAGGCCGAATCATTTTCCTTGGGCGAGAGGTAGCGGTACAAGGGCGCGGGCGAACACCAACTGCCGCCGAAATTGCCGGGGCTCGACGTCCACCCGAGCCGCGCGATCTGCTCGGACGTCGGCGCTTCGCCCATGCCCTGCGTAAAGTGGTAGCCCTCGGTAATCTTTTCGTAGTCGTGGCACTGGCCGCAGGTCGTTTTCGGCGAATACGGCCGGCCGGCGTTTTCGTCTTTCACCGGATCGATGATCTGGCCGTCTTCGTCCCGCAGATGAAACGGCGGGCAAACCCCTGACGGGGGCGACGGGGAACGCACCTGGCCGGAAGCGGCGGGAGTGCTCTGGGCTCGGCTGGCGACGGTCAACGCCGAGGGAATCGTGACGGCGAGAATTACAACCAAACCAAGAACCGCCGTTCGTTGCCGCGGTGAGAGTGTCACGACGATGCTCCTGGGTCTGGAGAAATGTATGCCCTGATCCACGTCCGGCTTGAATTGTAGCGTTATTGGCCAAAGATGCAATGTATCCAAGGCAAGCGAGGGGGGCACAGACCATGATAGGAGCGACTTGCTCAAGAAAGCATTCGTTCGGCTGGTGGACGCTCGACGTCTGCGGCATCGGTTCGAGCATCAAGACAACTTTCAGGTCCGCCACTACGGGGATCCGGATGCGTCGAGCGACAAAGCAGACGCGGGCGGAGGGCGGGCGTCAAGTGCGCTACAACTGCGTGTCTCCAAGGCGGCGGTCCCCCCCGGACCAACTCGGCGACGTGAACGGTTGGGACCCGTAGCACGCCCGTCGCCATCCGGTGGGGCGAGCTGCCGGCAGAATACGGGCGAGTGCAGGAGAGTGCCGAGTCGTATTGTGGCTCTGAGGGTCCAGGGTTCGACCCCCTTCACCCACCCCTTCGAGAAAGCCCGCGTAACGCGGACTTTTTGTTTGCGCACCAGCGGGACAACGCGAGTTTGGGTGTTGCGAGACGCTTCGGGAGAATGGCAAAAATCAATGTTGCCATGTCCTCTAACAACGGCACCAGTGCACAAACCGACTTCTGCGACTCGTCAGACGGGCAATTGCCGAACCGTTCCGGGACACAGATGAATCCATTTCGGTCGTTATCGTCTACTCGGCAAACACCGTTTGCGCCAGCGTGACGGCGCCCAAATCGTTCGCGCCCGGCTTGATTTCGATTTCCAACCGGCCCCGTTTCCATTCCGTTTTCTTGCCCTCTTGGGCCACTTGGCTAACGTAGCCCGCCTTTTCGTGCCAGAACTGAACCGACCATGTGCCCACCGGCAGGTTCTTGATCACCAGTTTGCCATTGTCGTCGCTGACGGCCATGTAGGGATTGTCACGGATCAACAGCCAAGCTGACATCCACGGGTGGATCGAGCAGCTGACCCGCACCGGCAAACGCTCGGCCAACAGGAATCGGTGTTCCAGCTTGCCCTTGGCCGGGAGCGTGTAGTTGATCGGCGGATTGACGAGTGTGTCGATCTTGCAGTTGTGGCCGATGTCGTCGCTATTGGCGACGATTAACGTCTGCGAAGTCCGTAGCAGCACCACGTGAGGGTCGAACCGGCAGCAGTTGTTGTCCAACGTAACGGCGGCCGACGCCGTCTGGCTGTACACAGGATGCGGCTTGGCCGGCTCATCCGTTCGGCTGATGTATAGGTATGCAAAGACGTTCGGGATGCCCTTGTTTTCGGCATTGACCACCAACGACTCGTCAATCACGTGGAACTTGCTGCAGAACTCGACGTCGCTGGTGATCTTCAGCGGGGTTTCCTTCGGGATCTCGCCATCGTAAACAAACGTCGCCGACAGATCGCCCCAGGACTGGGCTTGTGCCCCGCCGGCGGGCAACGCCGTCCAGAGAGCCGCAAACAGGACGAAAGCCAAACGTTTCATAGTTCTGCACTCCTTTTTCTGGTTCCCACTTGCTGGATCTGCCTGACAAACCGAACAGGCATGAGTCTACCACGCGGAGGCGAAACATGGTAGCCACGACCGTCCGGCACCCGACACTGACGGCGCGCACAGCATCGGCGGGCTTGGCGAACGTGAGGCAGGTTTTCGGGCTCATCGCCCTTGGGACACAAAACAACGAAGATTCAGGACTTCGTGCAGGTCGGGCGGGAATTTCCGCAGATCTCGGTCGTGGATGGCTTCGCGGTAGTATGCCTCCAACGCCTTGAGGACGTCCCGCCGGTCGACCATGCCCAGCAGCTGTCCGTCTTGGACGACCGGCAGGTGCCGGTGCTGATGGCTTACGAAGATCGAAGCCAATGAAAAGAGGTCCGTGCCTGGCTCGACACAGATCGGATGACGTTTCATCATCGTGCGGACGGTTTGAATCGGACTGGGACCGCCAAAGAAAACCTCATTGGCCAAGAACGCCAAGCAATCGCCTTCCGAGATAAACCCGATCAGCATTTTTCGGCCGTCCGGCCCTTGTTCGACAACCGGCGCGTTCGTGAGATTGTGCCGGTCGAGGAACTCCATGACATCGACCATCGACATCTCTGACGTGACGGTCTGGACGTGCCGGATCATGACGTCTTGGACTTGAGGAGCGGTTTTCGCTTTCATGGTGAGTCTCCACGATCCGGGGGGCGGTTGCGATCGCCGGTGCAGGCGGACCGGCCGGTGCAATCGCATTGCTTCGCTGCCACGCCACAGGTTCCGCGCAGTCGGCGTTTGCCGAGCAGCCCCACCGCCATGGCGGCAAAGGCGACGATGAACACGAGCAATGCAACCAGGAACGTTGTCATGATGGGTGGTCCTTGCGAAGGGGCTCGCCCTGCGTCCCACAGTATACCTTATTCCGGATCCGGAAAACAGCGGGCTCGGCATCAGCCGCCGAAATCGTCGAACGCGATGTTGTCCGATTCGACCCCCAGGTCATCAAGCATTTTCAATACCGCTTGATTCATCACGGGGGGGCCGCACAGGTAATACTCACAGTCTTCCGGCGCCGGATGGTGCTTCAAGTAGTTGTCATACAGCACTTGATGGATGAACCCGTTCGGGCCGTTCCAACGGTCTTCCGGCATCGGCTCCGAAAGCGCGATATGGAAATCAAAGTTCGGGTTCTCGGCGGCGATTTGGGCGAATTCCTCCTGGTAAAACATCTCGCGGAGACTGCGGGCTCCGTACCAATAAGAGACCTTTCGCTCCGTCCTTCGGCGCTTGAACAACTCGAAAATGTGCGATCGCAAGGGCGCCATCCCAGCCCCGCCACCGATGTAGATCATTTCGGCGTCGCTGTCCTTGATGAAGAATTCGCCATACGGCCCCGAGATCGTGCAGCGGTCTCCCGGTTTGAGATGAAAGATGTACGACGACACCTTTCCGGGAGGAAGATGGGGTGCGCGGGGTGGGGGCGTGGCAATGCGGACATTGAGCATAATAATGCCCTTCTCGCCGGGATAATTGGCCATCGAATACGCCCGGCTCACCGTCTCGGTGACGCGCGACTCGAGTTTCCAGAGGTTGTACTTGTCCCATTCCGGGCGGTATTCTTCGTCGATCTCAAAATCCGCGAATTGGGCATGATACGGCGGAACCTCGATCTGGACGTATCCTCCGGCCGTAAAGTTAACGTGCTCGCCCGCAGGCAATTCCAGCACCAGTTCCTTGATGAAGGTGGCGACGTTGCGATTCGAACGGACCGTGCAGACCCATTTTTTTGTCTCGAACACCTCGTCCGCAACGGCGATTTTCATGTCCTCCCGCACGGCGACTTGGCAAGAGAGTCGCGTCCCCTCGCGCGCCGCGCGCCGGCTGATGTGATTTCGTTCCGTGGGGAGAATGTCGCCGCCGCCTTCGAGGACCTTGACCTTGCACTGGGCGCATGTCCCGCCTCCGCCGCAAGCCGATGAAATGAAGATCCCGTTGTCGGCCAGAACGCCCAACAGCTTGCTGCCCGCCGGAACGACCAGTTCCTTTTTTTCGTTGATCAGGATGCGGACTTGGCCCGAAGCGACGAGCTGGGACTTGGCGATCAGAATCACCACGACCAGCGCCAGCACGATCGCCGTGAACATGGAGACGCCGAGCAGTATTTCCATCAGTCCGGTCATGAGGATTCAGGGTTCACGGGTCAAGGTTCAGGATTCAGGAAGAAATTCGGATTTGAGATCTGAGCTTCGGCATGCCGCCTCTGCCAGCGTCTACTCATGCCTCATCTCTCATTCCTCCTCATCCTTTCTAAAGTTGAATTCCTGAGAACGCCATAAAGGCCAGCGCCATCAGGCCGACGGTAATAAACGTGATCCCCAGCCCGCGCAGGCCGGCGGGGATGTCGCTGTATTTGAGTTTTTCGCGGATTCCAGCCAAGGCCATAATGGCCAGGGCCCAGCCGACGCCGGACCCGAAGCCGAATACCACGCTCTCGCCGAAACCGTAGTCCCGTTCGACCATGAACAGCGTGCCTCCCAAGATGGCACAGTTGACGGTGATCAACGGCAGAAAAATCCCCAACGCCATGTGCAACGCGGGCACGAAGCGGTCGAGCGTCATCTCGAGGATCTGCACCATCGCGGCGATCACGCCGATGTAGCTGATCAGGCCCAGGAAGGCGAGGTTGGTGTCGTGCAGGCCGGCCCAGGACAGCGCGCCTTCCTTCAGCAGGTATCGATAAATCAAGTTGTTTGTCGGGACGGTAATCGTCTGGATCACGACCACGGCAATCCCCAGGCCGATCGCCGTCTTGACGTTCTTGGAAACCGCCAGGAACGTACACATGCCAAGAAAAAAGGCCAGCGCCAAATTCTCGACGAATACCGCCTTGAGGAACAAACTCAGGTACTGTTCCAGCATCTCAGTCGTGCTCCACTTGCTCGGGCTTCAGCGTTCGCAAAACCCAAATGAACAATCCGATAATGAAAAACGCGCTGGGTGGCAACAACATCAGCCCGTTGGGAACATACCAACCGTCGGCGTTCACCGGTCTCAGCACGTACAGCCCAAACAACGACCCGGAACCAAACAACTCCCGCAACGAGCCGACGGTCAACAATACCAGGCTATAGCCGATTCCGTTGCCGATGCCGTCCAGAAAGCTGAGCCAGGGAGGGTTTTTCATGGCAAAGCCTTCGGCACGGCCCATCACGATACAGTTGGTGATGATCAGTCCGACGAACACGGACAGTTGCCGGCTGACATCGAACAGATAAGCCTGCAGGAACTGGTCGACCACGATCACCAGCGAGGCGATAATCGTCATCTGCACGATGATGCGGATGCTCGACGGGATTTGGTTGCGGATCAGGCTGACCGAAGCATTCGAACAAGCGACGACGAAAGTTACCGCCAAGCACATCACCAACGTCGTCTCGAGCTTGACCGTCACGGCCAGGGCCGAGCAGATGCCCAGCACCAGGAGGGCAATTGGATTGGCATTCAGGATCGGACCAAACAGCACCTCCTTCGCCTTGGTTTCACCCATTGCCGCCTCCTTCCGCCGCCAGCATCTCGGGCTGCCGGTAAACGTTCTGCAAGAACGGGCGGAACCCCTGCTCGCCGAACCAATACGCGATCATGTTCGTGACTCCATTGGACGTAAGCGTTGCCCCTGAAAGCCCATCGACTTTGTAAGCGGCTTGCGGGTCGTTGGTCGCAACTTCGCCTTTCATCACCCGCAGACGCACGTTCCACTGGTCGTCGTACACGCGTTTGTCCTCCCGCCACTTGTCTTGCCAGCGAGGATTATCGACTTCGCCACCCAGGCCCGGCGTCTCGCTGTGTGCATAAAAATTCAGCCCGCTTACGGCAATATCCGCCGGTCCCAGGCTGATCGCCCGAGCGTCCAACGCGATGAAACCCCACAGCGTGGACCACAGTCCGTAACCGCGAACGGGCAACACGATCTGGGCGGTTTGTCCGTCGTCGTCCTTGACCAAATACACCAGCGAATACCGCTCGCGCCGCCGAATTCTAGCCAGATCGTCCTCCGCGGCTACGATGTCGCTCTGGTCGGGATCCCGCACGGCACGCTGCTGATCGTAGGCGGCTACATCCTGGTCCGTAGCGTACCGGCCCGTTTCCAGGTCGACGAGTCGTTCGGTGATCCGGCGAGCAAAGGCCGTTTCGACACCCAGTCGCTCCGCCTCGTTGGCCAGTCCGGCCGCGGCCAGGATGTTCGATTTGCGCGCCCGCTCCTTGTTCACCCGTTGGGGCTCGCGCAGACTGACCGCCGCTCCGGAGACGAGTACCGAGCAGAGCACGCACAATAGCACGGCGACCTTGAACGTATGAGCGACGGAATCACGCGGCATTGCGTGCCAGCCTTCTCTTGATATTGGTTTGGATCACAAAATAATCGATCAGCGGAGCCAAGACATTGCCGAACAGGATCGCCAACATCACCCCTTCGGGAAACGCCGGGTTGATGACCCGGATCAAGATCGTCAAAACGCCGATTAACGCACCGTAAAACCACTTGCCGGTGGTGGTCATCGTGGCCGACACCGGGTCGGTGGCCATGAAGACTAACCCAAAAGCAAAACCGCCGGTCACCAAATGCCAATGCGGCGGCATTTGGAACAAGGCGTTCGTCGGACTGCCGATAAAATATAGTAGCGAGGCAAAGCCCATGCCTCCCAGGAACATCGAGACCATGATCCGCCAGGACCCAATTCCGGTACCGACCAGGATCAAGGCCCCCAACAGGCAGGCCAGCGCCGATGTCTCGCCCATCGAACCCTGAATGGTCCCGAAAAATGCTTGCGACCAAGTGACGTCAATCGCCTGCATGCCCCGTTCAGCGCCGGCGACCGCTAACGCTCCCAGCGGCGTGGCGCCGCTGAATCCATCAACGGCGGTCCACACCGAGTCGCCGGAGATTTGTGCGGGATAAGCAAAGTACAGAAAAGCCCGAGCAGTCAGGGCCGGATTCAAGAAATTCCGGCCCGTGCCGCCGAATACCTCCTTGCCGAGCACCACCCCGAAACTGATGCCCAACGCGACTTGCCACAGCGGAATCGTGGGGGGAAGCACCAGGGGAAACAACATACCGGTGACCAAGAAGCCTTCGTTGACCTCGTGCTTGCGGACGACGGCGAAGAGGAGTTCCCAAAGTCCGCCCACCATGTTGCAGACGAAAAAAACCGGAACGAAGTACATCGCTCCATGAATCAGGTTTGCCGCCATACTGGACGGATCGTATCCGACGCCCAGCAGACCGATCGCGACTCCCCGCCAACCGGCGACGGTCGAAGTGCCCATCGCTTGCATGGCCGAGTTGGCCTGGTATCCCGTATTCCAAACCGCCATCGCAATGCAGGGAACCAGAGCCACCACAACGGTGATCATCGTCCGCTTCAGATCCAACCCGTCACGGACGTGCGCCGGCCCGCGGGTGACGGTCCCCGGAGTGTATAGGAAAGAGTCGACCGCTTCGTACAGCGGGTACAGCTTTTCCAGCTTGCCCCGCTTGTCGAACAAGGGGTGCAGGTTGTCGAGGAAGCGTCGCAGCGGCTTCATGGGGCAACGATCTCTGGTATTGTTTCGGCTTAGGGTTAACGCCAATTCCGGGCCGAGGAACAGCTTCGCGGGATCAGCCTTCTCTTTCGATCTCCGTCAAACTCCTGCGCAACAGCGGACCGTATTCGTATTTACTGGGACACACGTACACGCACAAGGCGAGATCTTCTTCGTCGAGTTCCAAGCAGCCCAGCAGGCGGGCCTGTTCCGTATCGCCGGTAATCAGGGCCCGCAGCAGAAAAGTCGGCAAGATGTCCAGCGGCATCACCCGTTCATAGGCGCCGACGGGAACCATCGCCCGGGGACTGCCCTCGAGCGACGTGGTAAACGGGAATTTTCGCCCTCGTCCGAAGATCGCCGAAGCGAACACCCGCTTGACCGAAAACTTGTCGAATCCGGGCCTCTGCCAGCCCAGAAACTCGCGCTGGCCGCCTTCGGCCAACACCGAGATCTGGGCATGATAACGGCCGAGATACCCCGACGCGCCGGTCGCGGTGCGGCCGGAGAGTACCGAGCCGGACAGCACGCGGTGGAAACCATCTCCCAGTTCCCCGTCGACCAACTGCCCGACGTGCGCGCCAATTCGGGTCCGCAACAATCGCGGCCGTTTGACCGACGGGCCCGCCAGCGAAACCACGCGCTCGATCGGCAGCCGGCCCGTGAAGAACAATTTGCCGACCGCCGCGACATCCTGGTAGCTGATGTGCCAGACCGTCCGCCGCTCGCTGACGGGACTGAGAAAATGGATATGCGTGCCAGGCAAACCTGCCGGGTGCGGTCCGGCGAATTCCACGACCGTGACGAAATCAAGCGTCTCGCCGGGTATCTCCGTTTGTGGAGCCTTGCACAAAAATAGCTTTCCGTCCGTCAGATGCCGCAGGACGTGCAGCCCCGCTCGAAACTCGTCGGCCAATTCAGCTAATACCACCTCCGGACGAGGCGCCAGCGGGTGGGTGTCCATCGCCGTGACGAACAGTGCGTGAGGGCTGGATTGCGGATCCGGCACTCGGCTGAACGGACGGGCCCGCAGTGCCGTCCACAAGCCGGATTGCACCAAGTTATCGCGAACCACGCCCCCGTCCAGACGCGCGAGTTGCGGTTCGGAATAGCTGGCGAAGCTCTCGTAATCATCTCCCTGGACGTCGATCACCAACGACTGAAATACACGCTTCGCGCCGCGATTGATCTCCGCGACGGTTCCCGATGCCGGTGCGGTGAAGCGGATGGCGGGAACCTTCTTGTCCGTCAGCAGCAGCTGGCCGCAGCGGACGAAATCCCCTTCGGCGACATGCATCGTCGGTTTCATGCCGACATAGTCGTCCGCGATCAAGGCGACTCGGCTCACCTGCCGCCCCGCTTCGATCTTCTGTTCCGGATCACCCGCAATCGGAAGATTCAAACCACGCTTGATTCTAATCATGCCCGCTACCTACCCGGCCCCGCTTTCCATGTCCGTCTGACCAGCGTTTGCAGACAACACCCACTGTACTTCTTTACCGCCACATGTACAGCTTAGCAACAAGATTTGGGCCATGAAAGTCCCAAATCGGAATGGGAATCGGCCCTCGAACAGATACCGCCGCAGAAATCCGCGGTGAACGACATTCGGCGGAGTAAGTCCTCACGTGGACGGTGAACGGGTCCGCTACTCGTCGAGCAGCTCCGCGCGCAGCTTAACCAGCACGTCCACGCGGTCGGTGGTGATGCTGTCGACGCCCCAGCGCATCAGCGCTTCCATGACAATCGGATCGTTGACGGTCCAACACCAGACCTTCAAGCCGCGATTCTTCAGTTCGCTGATCAACTCGCGCGAGAGCATGTTGAAGTTCAAGTCCACCATGTCGGTCTCGTATAACTTCGCTTGCGCGGCAATCCAATCCGCACGCTCGGCAGTCGTGCCGGACAGCCTCTCTGCTGATAACCAAGCGCACGGGATCCGCGGCTCGAGCGAGCGAATCTCCTGAACCACCTCGCCATTGAACGCAATCACCGCCACTTGGTCCACCATGTCCAGATCTCGCACCGTCTGAACCACCTTGTCCGAAATGCCGGGCATCTTGATCTCGATCACGCCTATACAGCCGGAGTTTTTCAGCGCTCGGAGCATCTCTTCAAGTGTCGGCACCGGTTCGCCGGCGAACTGCGGATCTTTCCACGATCCGGCGTCCAATTGACGCAACTCGGCAAGTGTCTTTGAGACGACCTCGCCCGAGCCGTCGGTCGTCCGCTCGAGAGTCTTGTCATGCATCAGGACGACGACGCCATCGCGGGTAGCGTAGACGTCGAATTCCGTGCCGTCGGCACCGGCCTGGACAGCCATCTTTGCCGCCAGCAGTGTGTTCTCGGGATACACCGCGGACCAGCCGCGGTGTCCGACGATGTCGCAACGGCGAACGTTCGTCTTCGATGGCGGCGGACTGTCCGGCAAACGCTTGACCGAAAAACCGTCGAATCGCACCGTCGAACCGCTCACTCCCAAACCGACGCATCCGCGTTCGCGCTCGAGGGCGTAGGCCGTTTCGATTACCAGATCGCCGTCCAGGTATCCTTGCACGTTCGAGCCGCGGACGACCACGCGCAGCCGTCGCGGCTGGCCCACCACGGAATCTGCGCTGGTTTTGGCCGTCTGCCGCACGCTCCAGCCCTCCGGGGTCCGCACGGCAAACTCCGCTCCATTTCGCAAGGTGCTCCGAAATCGCACGGGGAATTGCATCCACGGCGGGGCGCCGTCGTGAGCGGCCCGGAACAACACCGAGCACCAACGCGAGTCGTTCTGTACGGTCAGGAACGTCGCCGTCACCTCAAGTTCGTAGTTCTGCCAGTTTTCATCGCCGAACAAGATGTAGGCTTCCGTACCGCTGCCGACTAATCCGTGGTCCTGCACCGCCCACTGCCCACGCAAGGGCCTCCAGCCGCCCGGAAGCGTCCCGTCGGGCACGTCAAAGCCTTCTCGCATGGCCTCGCTCCCTGCGGCCACTGCCGCGATCACAAGCATCCCGCACACCACGGACAAACCGATCCTAGTTCGCATTCGTTCTGCTCCTTGACGACACCAGCCTCAGGCTCTCGCCGGCAAGCGGCGAGGACGTGTCCCCGTTCCCGATCACGAAGCCATCGCGACGGCGGCGGGGCGGCGGCGTTTTTCGGCTCGGCCGGTCTCCAGCGCCAGCTGCATTTTCACGCTCCAACGTCCGTCGGCATCGGGACGAACGAGCCAATGCGGCAGGACCGTGACGGATTGATGGACGAGTTCGATCCCGGATTCGGATTGGCTGACCGTCGCCACAGGAAACGCCCAAATCATCGAGGGCACGTCCAGTTCCAGCCGTACGTCCAACCCCAGCCATTCGTCCACCAAACGCAGTGCCGTGGCGTCATAGAGATCTAGTTCCGCTCCCAAGTGGCCCAGTCGCGAACCGTCGTCCGCTTGAAAGTAACGATCGTCGGCGCCGGATGGCATCCCGGCGAAATTGAATTCGACGCCGAAATGCAACTCGGCGTCCGGCGGAAGGCCTTCGATTCGATACGCGATGTCCAACACCGACGAGCCCGACTCGAGCGTGATCCCCTTGGTGATCCTGAACGGAATCCCCCAGGCATTGCCTTGTTTCGACAATTGTACTTGAATCCGATCCGCGCTCTTTCGCAACTTGGCGTCGTACAACCCGCCCGCGAAATCGCCACGTTCCATCGCGTCGCCGGTGACCACGGCAGGCAATTGCGCGTCGCTGTCGTAGAAGTGATCGACCAGACTCTTACGGGGATAGCGGTCGTACCGCAGCAATTGGTCCAGCCCGGCCTGTTTGAAGACCACGCGATCGTGGATACTGGCACAGTTGTCCCCGTCAGCCGACGGGCCGGCCAGTACTTTGCGATGATAGGCTTCCGGACGGCGGGATAACGTTGCCAGCACGTTGTGGCAAATCGAACGGATATCCAACTCGTACATCTGCCCGCCCGCCGCTGGCGCCAGCAGCGCGATCAGCTTGTCATTCATCAAGCAGACTTCTTGGCGGGCGTCAAAATTATAGTCGCCCACCGTCGCCTCGACGTGCCCGTTGCTGTGGCCGTTTGAGAGCGCGTTGTCCAACAGGTTGTCGGCCGCGATCAAGTGGTTGTACACGGCGTTGCGCAGATGCGGCAGATAGATCCCGCCAAAGGCCCCGTGCCAATAGCTGCAGTTGCACTGGCCGCGATACAACTCGCGGCGAGCCCACTGAAGATCCTCACCGCCGGCGCCGGCGCGGCCGGCTTGTTCCAAACGCTGGCTGACCATCATCATCCGGCTGTACATCTCGTTCGCTTCGGGGTACTTGACCTTAAAATTCCGCCAGAACCCGCCGCGAACGAACGGCTTGATCCGCGGCCATCGCTGGTCGTGCTCCAGTTCGTGAACGGCGTTTTCGTACGCTAACTGCTGCGTTACCGGCAGCGCCCATTCCGTCATTTCCCGATAGCTGCAATCCGGCAGATAGATTTTGCCTAACGGCGGTACCTGATCCACGGCTTCCGACAACGTCGTCGACTTCAGCCACTCGCGGTTCGCGGCCAAGGCGTCAAAGAAACGCCGCAGCCAACCATCCTGGTAGCAATGCTTGTGCGTCCCGGGCCACGTTCCGAACTTCTCGCCGTCGTCTCCGAACACCGCAATCGCCTGCGGATGCTGCGCTGCTACCTGCCGCAAATACTCCACCGTTTCGTGCGGATCGCGAAAGGGGATCAAATAGCGCAGCCGCTCGCTGCCCGGGAAAATACTGAGCGTTTGCCCTTCATCCTCGGTGACGTAGTAACCGTGCAACCGTTCTTCGCTCAGTCCCGCGTTGCGAAAATGGAAATCGTCCAACACCGTGTACTGAATGCCCGCTCGGCTGACGTCGCTGGTCAGCGACTGTTCCCACACCCGCTCCGGGATCCACATCCCGCGGATCGCTCCGCCCAAGCGGCGCTCGAGCCATTCGGAATACGTCTGAATCTGGCCCAGCCGGTCGCGAGACGGAATCATCGTCAGGATCGGTTCATAGAACGCCCCGCCGATGATCTCGACACGCCCGGCAGCAACCAACGCTGCGAGCCGCTCCAGGTATTCCGGATGATGTTCGTCCAGCCATTCCATCAGCGGTCCGCTGGTGTGCAGCGATACGCTCAGCGCATCATAGGGCTCGAAGAGATCCAGAAATGGGAGATAACTCTCTCGATAAGCCGCGTCAAAAACCTGATGAAAGTTTCCGATGGGCTGATGGTTGTGCAGAACGAGGCAGAAGCGGATGGATGTGCTCATGGGGTTCGCCGTCGGTTTCCTTACATCCCGCTGCGGCAACAAACGTAACAACGCACGCTGACGCAGCCCTTTTCGGCATTCACAGGTCCCTGCAGGACGCGCGCAGTTTGCCGGCCGCGTCTTCAGGGGAGACGGTATTGATATAATCGCCCGCTCCCCATTCAAACCCCGCAGTTTTCGTGAGCCTGGGAAAGAATTCAAGATGCCAATGAAAGTAGCTTACGGGACAAAGCCGAAACGGAGAAGTGTGAATCAAGAAATTAAATGCCGGGCTGTCTAAGGCAAATTCAGTTCTCGCTAGGATATCCCTTGTGGCCCGCGCTAGTTCCCTAATTTCCCCATCTTCAGCCCCTTCAAAGCGACAGGCGTGCCGCTTCGGCAGGACCCAGATTTCGTAAGGGAATTGACTCGCAAACGGACAGAAGGCCACGAATGCCTTGCTGTCGAAGACGATCCTCGCCCCATCCGCCAGTTCGGCCTCGATCATCGCGCAGAATACGCATTGCCGATGCCGTTCGAAATAAGCGCCGGATCGAGCCAACTCGGCTTGAATCTGGGTGGGAACGAGCGGCGTGCCGATCAATTGGCTGTGGGTATGTTCGAGCGAAGCACCGGCCGCCGCACCGGAATTTTTGAACAGTTGCCCGTACGCGATCCGCGGATTGGATCGAAGCTGCCGGAGACGATCGCGATAAGCCAGGAAAACGAGTTCCACTTGACTCTCGTCCAAGGTCCCGAAACTGAGCACATGATCCGGCGCCTCGATGATGACTTCATGCACGCCGAACCCCGGCCCGATTTCGTACATCGCGGGACCGGCCGTCAGCGGCCGTTCATCGGCGTCAAGGGCCGGGTACTTGTTCTGTATGACGCGCACCTGCCAAGCGGAATCGTCGCAAGCCTGGCCGTGCCGGTCGTAAGCGGCCACGGCGGCGGGAGTATCCGCCTCGTGCCCACGGCAGAACGGACAACGTTGTGGCAGGCGTTCGCCGTGGCCGGATGCAAACTGCTCGGGACGCAAGGCGCGATTCGGGGCGATAATCACCCAATGATCGGAGACGGGGTCTTTGCGAAATTCGGGCATGAAATCAGCCCCTCAGAACGGCCGCATCGCCAACACCGCCTCGCGCCACAGCCGTTCGAATTTTGCGGCCGGCATGTCGACCAGTCGCGTGAAGCGAGCCGCGGGTCCGAAGTCGTCGGCGTTCCGGAGAAACGCTTCGAGGACTTCCGGCCGAAAGCGGTTCTGTTCGAAGACCAAATAATACGCCAATCCCCAGGAGTACAGATAATACCGCTGAGCCGAACGGTTGGACGATGGATTCATGAAATTCTGCTCGTCGGCGAGGAGGATTTCCTGGATCGTCAAGGGCTGCTCGCCGCGCAGATCGTTCTTCAATTCGGCCAGCCGCTTACGGTCCGGCGCGTCGATTCGCAAGCTGTCCGCCTCGATCTGGCCGGTTTCAAAAATCTGCGCCAAGCCTTCGTTCAGCCATAACGGAAAGCTCATGCCGTCCTCGGAGCAAACATAATTTCCGACGTAGGCATGGAACGCTTCGTGATACAGTTGTGCGAACATCTGCCCGGTGACTTTGGCGAACGCCGCCTCGTTTTGAGCGGCGGCCAAATCCAGCCGGCTCATCGCTTCGTCGTACTCGCGCTGCCAAGCGGCAGTCCGCAGTTTGACCTCCTGTTCGATCTGCCCGGACGAGTAGCCGCGCTGCTTCATCTGGTCGATCACCGCTGCCAGCCGCGGAGAAAAAGAACTCTTCAGCATCTTATACTGCCGCCGGACTTCTTCGTTTTGCGATTGCGTCTGACGCAAACGACGATTGAACGAGTTCAATTCACCTCCCGCGACGACCAGATTTCGGGCTTGCGAAAACCAAGCCGGACTGGCGAACGTCAGGCCGTATTCGCCGAGGTGCCTCTGGTACTCGTCGGTGGAACCAAAGATCAACAACCGCAACCCGGTCCGTTGCTGGCGCGTGGGCGGCAACAATTGCCGGTACGCGCGAAAGATCTGCTCGGCGCGCACCACGCAACGGCGAACCATCGTTTCGTCCGCCGTGCTCTCCAGTCGAAACCAGGGTCCTTCGTAAGCCCAGAACTCTCCCTCGTCGCCTGCCGCTTTCTGCAGGATAACGTCCTCCATCCGGCCCGCTTCGATTCTGGCCCGATTGCGAAACTGCTGAAACCGGGCCGCCAAGCGGTCACGATCCGCGCCGCTGGTCAGCGTCTTCTTCGCCACTTGATCCGGCATCACGGGGCGAATCACCGCGAACATCGGCTTGCCGGGCGGCCGAAAAATCTCGGCAAAGTCGATCTCCGCTTCCCGGTCCGCCAGGAGCAGCCCGCGATACACCGAGCCGTCCCGCAGTTCCAGCACGTCGAACGTCCACTCGAACCCGCCCCCCGCCGGTTCAGCCTGATCTGCAGCGGGACGCTCGGCAGACGTGCCGTTCGGCGCTGCGTCTGCACGTTGCGCCGGCAGGGCCGCTGCCAGGACCAGGATCAGTGAGTAGGACGAGATAATAACCACCGGGACGCATTCCCCCTAGTAAGGCCGATACAATTCGACGCTGGTATCGGCAATGTACCCGATCGTCAGCCGTTCCTTCAACTCCACTGCATCCGCGGCCCAGTAGGACGGCGCGGACAAGCCGGCCATCGTATAGGTTGTCACGTGGCCGTCCAGGAACGAGACGCAAGCGACCTTGCCGCCGTGGCGGAAATGTGTGCTGGGGGCGGTGAAATAATCGTAGTCCTCGGGCCCCTGGATGTAAAAATTCTCTGTGGCCTTCAGCACCGGGTCGCCAGTCCAGGGAAGCTGAATCCGCGCCGAATCGGAAAAGACCACCGTGCGCGACGTGGCGGGAAAATCTGCCAATCGCTTGGTGAGCACCACTTCGGGAAAGTAATTCGGCGGCGGGTAGTACGTCGTGCCGAGGTTCTGATTGTAGCCGTAACCGCCATTCTGGCCATTGTACAGCAGGGTGATATTGGAGCGGTCCAGGGACGGGCAACGGAACGCGCCGCGGTTGTTTTCGATGTACGGGCAGATCAGTCCCAACGTGATCTCCACGTCGTTGGTCGAGAAGTCCACCTCGCCGAACCACGTCACGGACTTGGGATAGCCCGGCAGCATCGCCACCGGCAGCACGCGATGGATGTCATGATACATCTGCACCGCGAGCGTATTTTGCTTGAGGTTGTTCTTGCACTCAGCCGTCCGCGCGGCTTCCCGTGCGGCTTGGATCGCGGGCAAAAGCAATGCCACCAGAATTCCAGTGATGGCGATGGAGACCAGCAGTTCGATCAGCGTAAACCCTTGACGGACCATGACCCGTTCCTTTCGCCTCCACAAGCCGGTCACAGGCAACGGCCGATTCACGCGCCGATACTGTCGCTTGCAAGGCCCCGGAAAAACAACCGGGAAAACAAAACATCGGAGATGGAAACTGTCCCGCGCAGTTCACCATGTGTTTTGCGTTGGTAGGTCTTCTGACTTCCGAGCCAAGACAGCCCGGCCTTCTCGCCGCATGGTGTGCGGCAATGGCCGTCAAGAATGGGCCGTCTCTCGTACCTCGGTCACAGCGGCGGGGCCGTTCCGGAATTCCACCGGATTCCCTGTTTGTCGGCCCTCAGCAGAGTGGCCGACCACCAACGCCCCAAGTTTCATTCCCGGAAAAGTATCACAAATGGGACAGGTTGTCAAAGGTCTCGATCAGTTGCATTTTCGATCGGTTGCATCCTCGATCGGTTGCGGCTCGATCAGCTGCCGCAGAGGGGTTCCTTCTTCTCGGTAATGCGTTCACATTGCGGCGCCATCTCGGCGTTCAACTGCTTGAAGTCCGCCCATTCCTCCGGCAAGTTGTCTTCGTGGAAGATGGCTTCGACCGGACACTCTGGGACGCAAGCTTCGCAGTCAATGCATTCTTCGGGGTGGATGTACAGCATCTGCTCGCCCTCGTAGAAGCATTCGACTGGGCAAACCACCACACAATCCGTGTATTTGCAGGCGAAGCAGGGTTGGGCAACGATGTGGGCCATGACCGATGATCTCCTTGTCGCTAATTCAAAGTCCTCGCTTGGCCGCCGCAACTTCGCGACGACAAGCCTTTACCACAAAACAACTTGCACGAGGCGAACCCTTCCACACTGGCGCATCGTATGGCTGGGACGCGGTGCTGTCAAGCCGCTATCCGATCACCGAGCCGGAGCCGCGCCAAAATGTTAGGCTTGCTTCAGAGTCCGCGCCATCTTAAAATCAAGGTAGATCGGGAGTTCGGTTGATGACTCCGGCAGCTTGTCGAGAGGCGGTCATGCGCACAACTTTCTATAGCGAAGGTATTCACAAGTGGCGCTCCTTGAGATAGACCGAAAGTTGCTGCAGCGATGCCTGAGCCGCGAACCTCAAGCTTGGGAGGCGTTCGTCGAGCGGTTCCTCGGGCTGGTCTTGCATGTGGTCCGGCATACGGCCAAGTCGCGTTCGCTGCAGATCGGTCCCCAGGATGAAGAGGACTTGGTCGCGGAGTTTTTCGCGACCGTGGTCCATGATGATTTTGCCCTGCTCAGGCGATTCCGCTTGGAAAGCAGTCTGGCCACGTATTTGGCCGTAGTCGCCCGCCGCGTCGTCGTGCGCGAGATGCTTCGGCGTTCTTTCCCGTCGCGGTTGAGCGACGGCGCCGCGTCTCAGCGGGCCTTCGAGAGCATGGCCGATGCGAGCGCGGAATCGCCCGAGCGGCGGATGAGCAATCGCGAAGAGGTGGAGCGACTGATGAGCGGCCTGACAGGTCCCGAGGCGGATGTCGTGCGTCTGTATCATCTGGAAGGCAAGAGCTACCGCGAAATCAGTTCCACCATCGGAATCCCGGAAAACAGCATCGGTCCGACGCTCAGCCGAGCCCGCGCCAAGATGCGGCAGATCGTGGCCTGACGAAAGCGGGAACCTCCACGAACGTGAATTTCTTACTGCGGCGGGCCGCTCACCCCGACCTGCCGACTTGCCGTTTTGCCGCCTCGAGCGTGTTGACCAGCAGCATGGCCACCGTCAGGGGGCCGACGCCGCCTGGGACGGGCGTCAGAAAGCCGGCGACCGCCTTGACGGCCTCGAAATCGACATCCCCGACCAAGCCGGAATCCGTGCGGTTGATGCCCACATCCACCACCACGGCGCCCGGCTTGACCATGTCGGCGGTGATGAACTTGGGCCGGCCGATCGCGGCGATCAACAGGTCCGCCGACCGCGTCACGCCGGGCAAATCGGCGGTCTGCGTGTGACACACGGTCACCGTCGCATTGGCCCCGTCGGCGCCGACGGTGGAATCGCGATTCATCAGCATCAGGGCCATGGGTTTGCCCACGATATCGCTACGGCCGACGATCACGGCGTGCTTGCCGCGGGTCTTTATTCCGCTGCGGGCCAGCAGCTGGGAAATGCCGTGCGGCGTGCAGGGCAGGTAGCGGGGCCGCCCTTGGGCGATCAGGCCCACGTTCTCCGGGTGAAAGGCATCTACATCTTTCAGCGGATCGATCGCATCCAGCACGCGGGCTTCGCGGATATGGTCCGGCAACGGCAACTGGACGAGAATGCCGTGGATGGCGGGATTTTGGTTGAGCTGTTCGATCAACTGCAGCAGCTCTTCCTCGCTGGTCTGGCTGCCGAGCCTATGCACGTGGCTGTCGAGGCCCGCACGTTGGCAAGCTTTTTCCTTGTTCCGAACGTAGACCTCGCTGGCAGCAACGTCGCCGACCAGGATCGCAGCCAGCGTCGGGAGGATTCCGCAATGGTCCACAAACGCGGCGACTTCACCGGCTAATTCGCCTCGAATCTGCTCGGCAATTTGCTTGCCATCCAAAAGGGTTGCTGTCATCGTGTTGTCCTTGTGTCTTGTCGGTCTAAAATTCACACTGGCGTGGTAGCTCGTGTATGCCAGCGTTATACTAAGGCCCGCGTGGACCGCAAGTACGCATCCCCCTAAGGCGTTTTTACGTGGGAGTCATCGAAGCAATATGTCTGAAGTGAAATTAAGTTCCGTCGAAACCCTCAAGGAACAGAGCAACTACCTCCGCGGCTCGATCAACCAGGAATTGCAGGATGCCAGCGATTGTTTCAGCAAGGATACCGTCCAGTTGCTCAAGCACCACGGCAGCTACCAGCAGGACAACCGAGACGAGCGGAAGGCGGCGCGCAAGGCAGGGGACAGCGGCAAAGCGTACAGCATGATGGTTCGCACGAAAGTGCCCGGCGGCAAGTTGACCAGCCGCCAGCTGTTGGCCGAACTGGATCTGGCGGACGAATTGGGCAACAGCACGCTCCGTGTGACCAGCCGTCAGGCGTTGCAACTGCACGGGGTCTTGAAAGGAAATCTCCGCGCGACGATTCATCGGATCAACGAAATCCAGTTGACGACGCTGGCGGCTTGCGGAGACGTTCCGCGGAATGTGATGGGCTGTCCCGCTCCGTACGCGCATCCGTTGCATCGGGAACTGGAACGTCTGGTCGACGACTTGTCGAGCCACTTCACGCCACGCACGCCGGCCTACCACGAATTGTGGGTTGAGGATCCGGACACCGGCCGGCGCGAATTGGTTGGCGGCCGGACCGAAGACGAGATCGAGCCGATTTTCGGTAAGACCTACTTGCCGCGCAAGTTCAAAATCGCCGTCGGTTTGGCTTCGGACAACTGCGTCGACATCTACACACAGGACCTGGGATTCTTGGCGGTCGTTCGTGACGGCGGGATCATCGGCTATAACGTGCTGACCGGCGGAGGCATGGGCGTGACTCCCAGCAACAAGGCGACGTTTCCCGCGCTGGCCAAACGCTTGGCGTTCGTTGCGCCCGACCGGGTGATCAAGATCGCCGAAGCTGTTGTCAAGGTTCAGCGGGATTTCGGCAACCGCGTGGACCGGAAACTGGCGCGGATGAAATACTTGATTCACAACTGGGGACTGGAACGGTTCAAGGCTCGGGTCGAGGAGTATTACGGCGGGCCGTTGGCAGATCCTCAACCTGACGAGGTGATCGGATTCAACGACCACCTCGGGTGGGACGAACAGGGTGACGGAAAATGGTTCTACGGCTTGAATATTGAAAACGGCCGAATCCAAGACAACGAACAGACTCAGTTGAAGTCCGCGCTGCGCGAGATCTGCCGGAACTTCGCGCCCGGCTTGCGTTTGACGTCGCACCAAAGCATCCTGCTGACCGACGTGGACGCGGCCGCGAAAACCGAAATCGAGCAAATCCTGCGGCGTCATCGAGTCCGATTGTCCGAGGAGACGTCAACCGTCCGTCGCTGGTCCATGGCCTGCGTCGCGTTGCCCACCTGTGGATTGGCGATTACCGAAAGCGAGCGGGTGCTGCCTGGCATCATGGACCAGTTTGAGTCCGAACTGGCCAAGTTAGGTCTCGCCCGAGAAGCCTTTACGGTCCGCATGACCGGTTGCCCGAACGGCTGCGTGCGGCCTTATAATTCCGATATCGGGTTGGTCGGCAAGGCGGTCGGCAGATACACGCTATATCTGGGCGGACGCCTGGTCGGTGATCGGCTGAATTTTGTGTACCAGGACCTCGTTCCGGCGGCGGAAATCGTGTCAACGCTGATGCCGTTGTTCGTGTACTTCAAAGGCGAACGGCTCGCGGACGAGTCGTTCGGGGACTTCTGCCACCGCAAGGGCAAAGACGATTTGATGGCTTGGGCGGACCAGTACCGAGCCGGCGAGGGTTAGTTCAACGCCAATCGTGTAATCGGAGCAGCAGCATGGCGACCAAATGGTATTTCAAGCAGGGCGGGAGGACCATCGGCCCGATGTCGAACCTGGATCTTCTGGCAAAAGTCCGGAGCGGCGAAATTGTCGTGGGGTCATGGATCCGCAAGGATGATTCGGCGTGGTTTCCGGCCGAAGAGGTGAACGGCCTGTTCGAGACCGCGTTTCGAGACCAGCCGGGCAAGATCAGAAAAGAATCGGACACCGAATATCACGGCGACTGAAGTCTTTGAAGTTGCACATTTCGCTCGACTTCGCCTTCTCGAGCTTGCTCGGTGGTGCGGTCATTTTCCATTAGCAGACGAATCCCCGCCTTTCCCGCTCCCCGCCGAGCTTGCGGGCTGTTGATTTATTTTTTACACATTTCTAGTGCATCTATGCCGAGGTCGCCACGGACGTCGTCAACGGGACGATTGCTATCCAGAACAGCAGTCATCACGGCGAGATCAGCTTCCGTTATCGCCGCGTTGCAAGAAGTACGGTCTGGCGGTGGGTTGAAGGCGGAAAACGACGAGGGCCATTTATTGGGAGTGCCGCAGGATGCGAGAGCCGCTTTCGCAGAGATGAAAGCGGCCAAGGATGAACTTCGGAAAATGAATGGCAAAGACACTTGACGATCAGGCTTCGATAGTTCCCAGCCAAACAAACCACCGCCTTGGTCGAAATCCTGCTCATCTGACTTGCCGCAGCGGGCGATTGAGCCGGCAATCGATTTCATCGCGATGTTCCGCCGGTCATTTGCGGGCCGATTTCTTTGAAGAGGTCGACCCAGGAGAGCCAAATCGCGTTGTGGATCGTGGCCTTGCCGGTCTTCTTCAGCTCGGCCAGCGTGGCGGGGGATTCATCCGGCCAGTGGCCGATCCAGCCGTGCGCAAAGTCGCGGCTCTTGAGGAGGAAGTCTCGCTCGTCGTCCGCGCTGCATTTCAAGGGAAAGGTTTCGCCGATGACGATGAGCTTGCCCCAATCGAACTGCTTGAGGAGCTTGATCTCGTCATCGACCTTGCCGGACTTGGGATACAAATGCGGCGAGACAAAGTCGAGCTGTTCGGCACAGGCCTTATAGGCGCCGGGGAACGGAAGCATTCCCATCGTGATCAGGTGTGTCTGATCGTGCTTGCGGATGGCCGCAACCATGCGATTCGTCCATTCGCGGAAAATGTCATCGCCGTTGCGTTTGCCGGGATCAAGGCTGAGCCGCTGGCAGAATTCGACATCGCCCATCCTGCCCAGGTACCACCCGTCGTCACGCTTGCCGACCGCGCCGGGCTCATTGACCAGGTCATAAGCGAAGACAGCTGGGCTCGCCGCACAAGTCCGGGCGATGGTTTCCCAAAAAAAGGCCTGGGTGTTCCAGCGATCCTGCTCGTTCATCGAATCATACCAATCCATGCGATCCTTGATCTTGTAGCAGGCGAGGCCTGTGATCTTGAGATGGATGCCCGAGTTCTCGGCGATGCTGAGGAGCTTTCTGAGTTGGTCCAGCGCCTGGGGATCGGCCTTGTCCGGACCGGTCAGGATACGGGGCATCTCGGGATGGATCCGAGCAACGGTGGTGCCGGCGGCCTTCATCTCGGTGAACTCCCGCTCGACACGGGCGTGGTCATCAGCCAGACGTTCCATGATGTCCACCGAGGCGTAGTTGTGGCCCCAAGGAATGTAGCGGTCACCGGAGGGCTGGAGAATGAAGCCTTTCTTGTCAGGAGCGATTTTCACCGTCTCCATGCCTGCCGCCCAGGCTCCACCGGTCAGAAACATCAGGGCAAATAGAAGCGAGAGATGGATTAAGAGACGGGAAGCATGAAGAGTCATTACGAAACCCCTATTGAGTTAAGAACGGTGGCGACCGAGTTGCCGCGTGGCTGAGCCTGACAGGGATATGATAACGGCGTTGGAGCGATCGTCAAAGGCCGGATCGTGACCGAGCGGCTACCTCCCACAGCCACGCAACTCAGCGGAAATCGTGTGGCTGGCCGGCTGCGTGGGACACAGGCGGCGATCCGGCGATCGATCGCTTGATCCAACAAGCCATCCTGCAAGTCCTCACGCCGATTTTCGATCCCGGATTCTCGGAGTCGAGTTTCGGCTTTCGACCAAGCCGCTCCGCCCACGGAGTAGCGAAGCAGGTACAATCCCACATCCGTGCCGGTTATCGTCAATGCGTCGGCATGGACCTGTCGAAATTCTTCGACCGCGTCCACATGACGTGTTGATGGCGCGGGCAACCATACCGCTGGGCCTAATCGCGGCTTCGGACCAACATTTGGTTAGCCTTGAGGTACTTGGGAGGGTGATTAAGATTCAAATTCGCACGTGGTCGCCGCCTCGCATGCATCATACGCCCGACATGGG
>Ga0366817_10047_pt1 | contig 54288 bp, 38 predicted proteins | sample TotcelFGM3001N13_FD_207092 | JGI IMG/M metagenome (GOLD analysis project Ga0366817, IMG submission 207092) | Enriched cells from coal bed in the Powder River Basin, Montana, United States - Total cells FGM rep3 HSBNCT.FGM.300.1.N13 ...
TTCTGGGTCCGAACCACCCGGCTGTTGCTGCCAGCCTGAACGGCCTGGCTGCGCTTTACCAGGACATGGGCAATTATGCGGCAGCCGAGCCGTTATTTAAGCGCAGCCTGGCTATCAGGGAAAAAGTGTTGGATCCGAACCACCCGGCTGTTGCTACCAGCCTGAGCAACCTGGCTGGGCTTTACCGGGCCATGGGCAATTATGCGGCAGCCGAGCCGTTATTAAAGCGCAGCCTGGCTATTTTTGAAAAAGTGTTGGGTCCGAACCACCCGGCTGTTGCTGCCAGCCTGAACAACCTGGCTGCGCTTTACCACAACATGGGCAATTATGCGGCAGCCGAGCCGTTATTTAAGCGCAGCCTGGCCATTTTTGAAAAAGCGCTGGGTCCGGACCACCCGGATGTCGCTAACAGCCTGAACAACCTGGCTACACTTTACCTGGCAATGGGCAATTATGCGGCAGCCGAGCCGTTATTTAAGCGCAGCCTGGCCATTTTTGAAAAAGCGTTGGGTCCGAACCACCCAGCTGTTGCTACCAGCCTTCAAAATTATTCTTTTCTATATGCAGAAATCGGAAAAAGTTATGAGGCGTTTCAGAAAATCATTCAATCAGAAAACATCATGGATAAGATGATCGATCAGGTCTCCAGTTTTACTTCTGGCGATCAGACAATGAAGTACCTGTCCAAGTTCCAGGGAGGAACAGAAATGTGTCTGAGCCTGGTAAACGCACCCCTGAAGGAAAATGTCTCTGCCCGCAAAGAAGCCTACGGTGTCTGGCTGAGGCGCAAAGGAGTGGTGCTGGAGAACCAGCGCCGCATGCAGCAGGCGCTGTTGGATGCGAATGATCCGGAATCGGCCAGGGTGTTTGAGGAACTCTCCTTAACCCGAAGCAGCATTGCCCAGATGACCTTCTCCGGTCCGGGCAAGGAAACACCTGAAGTTTACCAGAAAAGGCTGAAAGATCTGTATGCCAAAAAAGAGGAACTTGAATCCAAACTGAGCCGGCTGAGCCAGGCTTATGCCCAGGCACGCAAAGCCAGAAAGATCACGGTCGATGAACTGTCCGGGATCCTTCCCAAGGGTACGGTTCTGGTGGATTTTGCCAGAACAAATATCATTGATTTCAGTGCCGGGCGAAAAGATAAAACAACTCCTGCGGCCCGGTACCTGGCCTTTGTCCTGTTTCCCGGCAAGGGCAAGGATGTATTGCTTTTCGACCTCGGTCCTGCCGATGAAATCGATACTACGATCACCCAGTTCAAAAAAACCCTCACGCAAGATCAGCAAGCCGGCACAAAGAACCTTGGACGAAGGCTCCATGATCTGGTTTTCGCACCATTTCAAAAAGCGTTGGGAAAGGCTGATCGGATCTTTATATCCCCTGACGGCGAATTGGCCTTGCTTCCGTTTGAAGTGCTGATTAACGCCGACGGCAAATATCTTATCGAAAATTACACATTCAACTACCTGACCGCTGGACGGGACATGGCAAGCTTCTCGGAGAAAAAGGCCGGTCTGCAAAAACCGGTGCTGGTCGGAGATCCGGATTTCGACCTGGATGCCAAAAGAAAAAATCAAATACTGGATCAAATCGGTCTCCGGGGCAAATCGACAGTTGCCACGAGCCGCTCAGTCCCTCAGAAAGGATTGGAGTTTGATCGCCTGCCGGGCACCAGAAAAGAAGTGACCGCCATTGAAACCCTGCTCGGCAAAGGTCAATGCGAGCTTTTTCTGGATAACCGGGCATTGAAGGAAGTACTGCTGACCCGGGAGAGTCCCCGCATTCTTCATCTGGCAACCCATGGTTTTTTCCTGAAGGACCAGGACCTGTCCACCCTGAAATCCGCCCGCGGCGTTGGGGGCATGATTTCTTTTTTGAGCAGGGACGATGTATTTGGGCGATCTGCCGGACCCGGAGCGGTCTATGAAGATCCCTTGCTGAAATCCGGCATCGCCCTGGCAGGGGCCAATCGGGCAGAGACCTCCGACCAGGGCAGCGAAGGCATCATGACCGCAGAGGAGATTTTGGGGCTCAGGCTGCGCGGCACAGATCTGGTGGTGCTCTCCGCCTGCGAGACCGGATTAGGGGAGATCAAGACCACAGAAGGCATATTCGGACTGGCCCGTGCTTTCAAACAGGTCGGGGCCCGAAGCATGATCATGAGCATGTGGGAAGTGGACGACGAATCGACCAGGGAACTGATGGTGGAGTTTTACAAAAACATCCAGTCCGGCAAACTGGACCGCTGCCAGTCCCTGCGCCAGGCCGCCCTGAAGATCAAGGCAAAATATGGTGACAATCCCTATTACTGGGGACCTTTTGTGTTTCTGGGTAAGGCTGACTGAAGAATCGGGTTTTTTGCCGTTTGGGTTGGGTAAATTTGATTGAATTTCTTTTTTGATAATGCTACGGGTTGTAATCCAAAAAATAAAGAGGCTTTTTTTCGTAATTTGTTTTCCGGGTGACTGATAATGAACCCTAATCTGACGGTTTGTCCGGGATTTTCTTTGGCTGCCATGATTTATCGAGAAGCTACAATGCAAAGAGAGGTCACTGATGAGTAATAATCATTTGATCGTAGGACTGGGCGGAACTGGTGGGGGAATTCTCCGGGCATTCAAAAAGACTATTTTCCAGGAATTTCGTACAGACAAACCGGATAATATCAACATCGAGTACATGTATGTAGATTCCAGCAGCGAAATGATGGCTCAGGATGATCCGAGCTGGAAAATCCTGGGTACAAGTGTTCAACTTGGAAAACATCAACAGTTGCGCATTCATGGCGCAGACCTCTCTGCCCAGCTTGAAAGCATCAACAACTTTCCGGGAGTCAAGAGTTGGATTGGAAGTAAAGAGCAGTGGCGTGATATTCTCAACAGCATCGTGGGAGAAGTTCTTGGGGGGCAAAAAAGAAGATTGGGAAGGTTCCTGTTCGCCAGCAAAGTAAAGGAATTCCGGCAACAAATCCAGAATCTGGCAAGGATTCTTCAGCAGAAAGGTGCCACATCTATAACCTTTCATATCTGCGCTGGTTTGGCGGGAGGCACCGGAAGCGGCTGTCTTATCGATGTCCTCTGTCAAATCAGGGAAATGTACCCCGACTCACGGATTCATCGCATCAACGTTTATACCCTTCTGCCGGACACTCACCCGAAACCATTTTGGGATACCGGAAACTACCACGCCAATGGCTATGCCGCTTTGATGGAACTTAACGCGCTCAGCGTCGGAGCCTGGCAGCCGCACGATATTACTGGGGATAAAAATCGCCTCAGTCTTCAGGATCCGTTCAATGGATGTTATCTGTTTTGCAATGAAAACGAAAACGGTCTTTCGATGGACGTCAGTAAGGATATCCCCGGTATTGTCGCCGATTTTCTCTATCAGAAGCTGTTCGCCCTGGATCCGCAATGCTACAACTTGATTAAAATGATGGAAAACGCAGAAAACGGCGATGGAACGCCTGAATGTACTCCCGGTTCCCGGCAAGGCGAACGCAGCAAACGATTTCTATCATTTGGCATCAAGCGATTGGTCGTTCCTGAAGAGGAGATCCGGGAATACATGACCTACAACCTCGCCTGGCAAACCACACTGCAGATGCTTTACAACAACTGGTCTGATTCCATTGGTTTTCTGGATGAAGCCAAAAAACAAAGCTTTAGGGAATTCGTCGATCAGAAAGAAGTCCAGGAGAACTGGATGATTAAAGATGAACACCTGTGCCTTTCCGCCGGAATTTTGCCAGATGAGATCGCTAACAAAAAATGGAAACCAATCAACATCGACTGGCAGGAATTCATTCCAAATCTCAAAGAAGTTGTCAGAAAACATGATGCCAAAATCTCCTGGCTTGCTGAATTATCCCAAAAATGCGAGGAACGTTTTGACCAGAAATATCGCGGATTGGGGGTGCGAAAGTTTTACGAAATCAAAACCGCCACCCGCAAGGATCATACCCGGGAAATATGCAACCGCATCGAAGCTGATCTTTTTGAGGAGTGGAAGAACGGATCAAGGTCGGTTTTTGAAATTGGCAAACTTCTGGATGCCCTGCTGACAGCACTGGAAGAACGAAGAAAGATCATGGATGAGAAAATTGTCAGGGCCAAAGACAATGCAGATGATACCAGTCTGAAGATAAAAAGAATCAATGATGAATGGGCAAATATCGGCATCATCTCTGCTAAATTATTGGGCAGGAGAAACAACTTGCTTGATGCCCAGGCTTCCTGTCTTGAAGAGCACTATGTTCACCGAACACGCTTCGAGGGCTGGCAATTTGCCAAAGGGCTTATACAGGAACTCATTTCTGAAATAACGAGTTTGAGAAATGAAGTCACCCGTTTTGCCAGTCTCCTTGCCGAAGCAATAAAGGACTGTAACGATAGAATTACCGAGAGATGCAGCGTCCAAGGCGAACTGACAGACTTGAGAAGACCATTGGTGCAGTTCTACAAACCCCAAAGCGTCAGGGAATTTACCAGGCAACTCACGCATGACAAGCGGGTTCAGCATGCCCAGGCCAATGACGTTCGGCTGTCCATCATCAAGCAACTGGGCGAACATCCCGATTTCTCATCACTTAATGCGCGCATGCCCAAACAACGGCTTATCGATATTCTGGAATCCAGATGCGAGCAGGGGGCCGTAAATGCCCACAATAACCTTATCGCAAATGATAAGGACATGGCGCGTCAACTGGAGGTGAGCATTATCGAAAAACTGTACAAGGAATATGGTGGCAATGAAGAAGGTCTCAGAAAATATATCAATGAACTGGTGAGTCATGCCGGGAACTATCTGATTTTTGACCCTCTGGAAGTCAACAAAGTCGGACCGGGTATTCCAGGCGCTCCTGCCAGGATCTCCCGGTTTCTGGTCATTATGCCCAAATCTCCAGAGTGGGCTTCGTTCAAGAGAACCCTGGAAGAGATCTTTCGCGCCAGTCTGACCACACACATGGAAATTATTGAAAGCGATGCCAAACCCAATGAGATTGCCCTGATCAGCATCACCAATTTATTTCCGTTACGGTTTGTCAAGCAATTGGCTTTTTTGAGAAAACGCTATGAAGCCCGCATCAGCGGCCCTGATGCTGCGCGAAGCAAGCTGGAATTGCACTGTGAAGGGGAAGGGTTTCAACACCCGAGGCTTTATGTGCCTTCGGGGGATGAGTTGACACAAGAGGGGTTGCCTTACATCCTGCTGGCTAAGGCGCTTGGCATTGTTCTGGACCGAAAAAGCCCTGCAACAGGAAAAAGTGAACTCGTCTTTCTAACCAAAGGTGCAAATGGTTATGACAATCCACCAGTAAAGCTTGGCCTGAACCTGATTGAATCCGTTGATAAAATCGATGCAGAGAATTTGGAGGTTATTCGTAGTGCAGTTCAAAAAGTGTTAAATCAGGACTACCTTCATATAGAGAAGCAGAATGACCTCAAGAAGCAAATCCTGATGGCGGTCAATGAAGTCAAATCAATTCTCAATGAGGATTTCGATGATCCGGTATACAAACGGTTTAATGAAGCAGGAATCAAAGCGGACAAGATCGTGGGGAGGGAGGAATGATTCATGGCAGATAGAAAAGGCATTTGTACGAATTTTGGTAACTGTTCAAGGGCCGACAACAAAGAAATCATCTCGATCCCCACTGGCGCCGACCTTGTCTGTCCGGAACCGGGTTGTGGAACCCAACTGAACGAGGTCCGCGAAAATGGCGGATATGTCAAAAAATTGTTGGACCGAAAATGGCGGATCCAAATCATTGTATTTTTCCTGGTGTGTGTTCTTGTGGGGGTTGGCATTTTTGTTTATCGTCAATTCGACCATAGCGGAAATACATCCGCTGACGAGAAATTTTTGGCCCGGCTAAGAACAGTATTGGAGGAGTGCGATCGTGCCCGATCTGGTATCTCTCCGGACAGGATGAAAGAACTCCGAACATTTGCAGAAGGTTTGAAGCTTACTAACAGCGTGGAAGATCTGATCCGAACCGGGAAAGAAAATTATCTTTTGGACAAACGGAAAGCCCTGGGTCCCGATGTCACATCACAAAAGCTTCAGCCTTTGTGCGATCTGGCAAATAAACTGGGCGCCAATGGGGTGGTGCAGGGATGCACCGCTCGCACGGAGGATGTCATGGCGCTGCTTGTTCAGGGTGAATATGAGAAAGCCAAAAGCCTTTGCAGTAACGCGGATAATGATCCGCAAAATAAGCGGCTCTGTGCAGAGATAGTGATGCCCCTTACCGTTGAAGCCAGCTTCCAATATCAAAAAGCCGGGGAGAAAGTATCCCCCGAACTTCCTTTTGATGCAAACGATTTAACAAGCCTCGTGCTTACAAACCGTGATAATTACAGGTTTTTTGTTTCCGTAGCATTGGACAATACATTTCTCTATGTATTTCAAAAAGATCAACACGGCGTGATCAACAGGCTTTTTCCTGACCCTGTATGGACGAAGGGAGTGGACAACCCGTTGCAAAAAAGTAACGTATACCGCATCCCCACAGGAGAAAAGGAATGGTTTTATCTGGATGAACTTCCCTCCACCAAAACCGAACCAATCAATGAAACCATATACATAGTCGCCTCTCCTTGGCGGGCAAAGGATTTGGAGGAGCTTTACGGAAAAATTCATGAGAGCACATCCGCTGAAGGCAGAAAAAATCTCATTGAAAAATTCATTCACCAATTACAGGCTCGAAATGATTCAAATTTCAAATGTCTTTTTTACAAAGAGGTGACATTTGAACACGGAAAATGATGGCATGTCCATTGAACAGTTTATTAGGAATTTTTCTCCAGAGGTCGAGAAGTGGGCTAAGCAAAATATCTATAAGTATATAGGTTGGGTTGGAGATTCAAGAGAAGGGGTGAACGACCTTTATGCGGTAGGCATGCTTGAACTATGCAGTGTTTTCAGGGTAGTCAATTTTCAAAATCCTGGTCATGAAAGTTATATATATAAAAAAATCAATGGTTGCATGTTGAATTATATCTATAAAACGTACCCTTTTAAATTGGAAAAACGGATTATAAAAGACGGTGAGTTTAAAATAGTTGAAGACGATGAATTTAATTCTGAGTTATCTAAAATTTTTAACACATTGGTTTATTTATCAATGAACATCCGATCTGAGAATTCTGTGTTGTTATCGCAAATACGGGATTCTCAATTTAAATTGCTGTCTAAAATTTGGGATTCATTGATTTTATTTGATGCAAACACCCGGACTGATAATTCTGTGTTGTTATCTCAAACAAAAAATTATAAATTTTCTTTGTATTCTCTGTTATGCTTTTATTGGATATTTACAAATAAACCAGTAAAAGTATTTATCCCTCATGTCCAAATCGATGCAATCGTTAATACACCTCTCGAACCAAGGAAGAATCCGAAAATAGAGGAATTGCTTTTCCTCAGTCAAGCCCAGAGCCTAATTGCAGAGTTCATGGAGATGCTCAGCCCTATGGAGCGGTTTATCCTGGTTTCCAGGTATCAGGATGAAAAGACGTATGAGGAAATCGGCATTGTTACAGGTAAGCGTAGAGAAACAATTTCCCGAAAGGTCAAAGAGATGCTTGAAAGACTGAGCAAGTTTCTTACCAGGAAAGGCAAATGGCGATTAAGCCAGGACGATATTTCCGATTATCTACAAAATACGGACCGTTGGGTGAATATCATTTTTGAAGATGACAATCCACTACCTCCGGTTTCAAGGAGAAGCACCCATGAAAAACATCGCATTTAAGGAAACTCTGAAACTCTGGCAGATGAAGACCCTGCTGAAAGATGACCACCTGCCGGAAAGCACGTTGAAGGGACTTTTGAAAGGGCAAACCAGCGATGCCATTTTTGAACATCTTTCCTTATGCAATGGGTGCAGGCAGAAGTTGTGGCAAATTCAACAGGAGGATGATGACACTTACCGTTATGCGGATGACTACGTTTACCCGCTGGCCGCCAGTGTTGGTATCCCTCAGGAAGCTGTTTGGATAACGGCTGACGGAAAATACAAGATCGAATTTCGCCGCATTCTTGACGATAAAGCAAAGCGGGCAGTTCTGATCCTGAAAGTGCAACCGCCTTTCGATTTTTCCGGCAGGACAATCTCTGTACAGGACGCCAATCATAGAACACTTCTGCGGGGTCAAATCGGCAGTGATGGGAAGATAGCATCCATTGTGGAAGATATCGACAGCCTGGATATGAAACAATTCATAATCTCAGAGGAATGATTATTCTCGGTTTGAAGGGTAATTGATTTCATGCAGGTTTTTCTGCTTCTGGACCAAGATGTAACGCCGTTGAAGGCTTTCCCACTTCATGGAAAAGGGGTTGGACCCGTTACAATCCATGCTGTTGGGACAATTCCCCCTGGTGTAAGTACATCCTTTAATGGTGCAGCAATAGCATCGTATAATTTTATCACGAAAAATGGCAAAAAGAGCAACCACTCTATTTTCGCCTATGAAATTGATCCAGCTATTGCCAGCCGCATCTATGGTGGAAGCGGTGCATTGGCCTTTTCAATTGCTGCGATTTACGAAATGCTGGGGTTGACAAGCAGGGAAGTCATCGGTGCTACCGGTGTCATAGCAGATACGCAGAAAGGCACAATAGGCAGAGTCAGCGCAATCAATGAGAAAATCAAAACACTCCTCGAAAAAAAGCCTGGAATCACAATCATCTTTTACCCTCGTGCAAACGACCCCGATATAGAACTTGAATTAAAGATTCAACTTAAAAAATCGAATATCAAGTTCCATCCTGTGAAGTCACTTGGTGAAGTTTGTCAGGCTTTGCCCGAACTAATATTTCCACCACATCCGCCCTGGTGGCTTCTGTTGCTGCTGATTATCTATTTTGCATATACGCTTTCATCACATTCAACTGCAATTTATCTTCTTGAAAACGAACATTATCCATTTGCAAAATGGCATCTGAAAACAGCAAGTCGCCTGGCATTTTTCAACAGTGAACTCCAAAAAACTGCCACCGCTTTTGAAAAACCCTTGGAAGCCCAAGGAATTTTTTCCATCAGGTTTTCGATCGGAAGGGAGGAAACCTATCCTGTGGACCGAGTTCCGCCTGAATTTTTGATTTCGGACAAGGATGTATTTTCATTTCGGATCGAACCATATGACCCAATATACGTATATATGGTTCAATCCGACGGTTCCGGATCTTTCCGAAAATTGTATCCTTCCGGCAAACAGGCCCAGGCTATTTCTACCACTACGCGAATTCCAGCAATCGGCGTTTCTTTCAAGCCAGAGGGCAAGTCCGGGAATAAAGACATCTATATGGTCTTTTCAAGATGGAGATGTCTTGATCTGGAAAAAGCGCTTTTTGCCTCAAACCCGAATTTCAGTTTCCCTGCGGCGATGAACAAATACAACCTTGAAGAAAACTGCGTCCAGTTGAAAAAGATATCCATGACCCTTCAGAAATAGACGCTACGCTGTCAGAAAAAAACACAGGGGAAGATTCCATGAAATTGATCCTGAATACCCTTGTATCATTCTGGGCTGTTGCAGTTTGCCTATCCTTTCCAGCCTTTGAATCCCCTGTTCAAGCAAAGACTACCGCAGAACTCGGATGGAGATTCGAATATGACGATGCCGACCGCCTGACAAAGGTCACGGATACTGCTGGCCGGGATACTCGGCTCCAATATACCCTGGACAATAACAAACGCCTGCGCAAAATCGTTCGATCCCAGAGCGACAACTCAACCGTACAAATGGCGTATGATGAACGGGGCCGCCGAAGCACCATGACGGATGGCAACGGGGTCGTATCCTACATTCACAATGACCTTGACAGACTGAGCCGCGTCCAGCGCCAGGGCGCCCCAGCAATCACCTATACCTACGACACGATGGCCCGCATCAAGAGCTTACAGGTCGGCGATTTCTATTCCATCGAATACAGCTACGACTTCCTTGGACGCCTGACTGCCATGAAGACGCCATACGGAGTCATCGAATACGAATACGTGGCCGGACAAGGGGAAGTGATTCGCAAGCTGCCCAATGGCATATGGACAATCTGGACCTACGAGCCGAACGGGGAACTGCGGCAGATCAAACATGGCAGGGTGAGCCATGCAACCGGGAAAAGCAAAAACTGGACACCGATTGCAGATTATACCTACCAGTATCGACCCGATGGCCTGATCGAAGCCATTGGGGAGGGAAGCAGCAACGCCGGTCAATTCTCGGTTGTTAGCAGGTATGAATACGACACGGTCGGCCGCCTTACCAGGGCGGCCAGATCAGATGGGCAGACTCATCATTATGAATATGACCTTGTGGGCAATCGCCTGAAAGCGGTATCGGCAGGCAGGCAGGCCCAAACCTGCACCTATGATTGGTTTGGGCGCGTGATGACACTCAATGACACGCCATGTTCACATGATACCGCAGGAAACCTGACCTCGCTGAACATCAGCGGAACAACGATGAACTATCGCCACAATCTGGATGGACAACTGATGGCGGTCGGCGAAGGCAAGGTTGGCTACAGATACGATGGTGATGGTCGTTTGATAGTCCGAAAGGCAGGCGGGACAGAAACCATCTTCATTCCGGATCCCCTGTCGCCTTACTGGCAGCCACTGGTGATGGACTCCAGGGAGGGTGGCCGCACCCTGGTCATTTGGGACAGATCCATACCCTTGATTCTGATTCGGGACGGCAAGCCAGCGTATCTGCTCCATGACCATCTCGGCTCGGTAAGAATAGTGGCGGATGAACTCGGCAAAATCAATCAGCGGATTGATTACGACCCGTTCGGCGTCATAGAGAATCCCGAAACAGAGAAAGAATTTGCCCCCCGTTTTACCGGAATTTTCTGGGATCCGGAAGCACGGGCATATTTGATGTTCGCACGCACATTCAGCCCCTATTTGGGACGTTTCCTTCAGATTGATCCTTACCATCGCATCCCCTCTTCCTCTCAGAAGGACATAGGCTTCTATCTCTACTGCGGCAACGATCCGATGAATTTCCGCGATCTGGATGGTACAACCCCGCAATCGTTGAAGGATATTTACTGGAGTTCCTATTACGCTGCCTGGTACTTTGCTCAGATGGCGCTGAAGATGTACAGCGATTACAATGTCTTTCTTATAGGTCAGGCGCTTAATGTCATTGGCACAGGTTCCTATTGGATAGGCGCCAACAAGAGCGGTGCTCTTTTTTCCTGGACAATAGATTCCAAAGGCAGATTCCCATTGGGAGACACAGAAATTGGTACGATCAACCGCTGGGATGAGGCAGGAAAGTGGCATGACATACAAGATTATGTGAACATCCATGCAGAGAAAGGCACGGAAGTTAGGGTGCCATGGGGTAACGACCAATTCAAATACGTTGTTTCAAGAGGAGAACTGTCCAAGGCCCACGACCGGGAAGTAATAAAGTATGCCGTAGACAGCAAAGCTCTCTTTCCCATTACTGATTCACCATCAACGTCGAACCCGATCGATTTAGATGTTATCAGAGCGCAGTTTCCTGTATCAAATGCGTTCAGTTTCTTAAATCCATCCCCTATCATAAAATTCTTTTTTGGCGGTGCTAATGCGCCATGGGGGCCTTTTGAAGGGGGAGGGCCAGGAGCCTTCGCCAAACCTTCTCCAGTCGGTGGAGTCTTTCTCAGCGGCGCAGCCAAGTTGTTGGATGGCGTCGGACTTCTTGATGGTGCATCCTTTGACGCCAACAACAATCTTATTCTGATAGGTCAAGGCGGTGATGAGATCAAGCTTCCGCCCCTGCGTCTGGATGATGTGGTAACCGTTTTCCGCTCTGTTTACATCAATGGTGAGGGCCCAACAGTGACCATTGATCCCAATCCGGAAAATCCGAGAGGGTCGGCCATGATCATCCGGCACAGCGAGGCCACGGAGGAGACTTATGTTGGTTGGATAATGTATCAGGCAGACCGGCTGATGAAGGGCTACAATCTGGGTACTGACAACCTCACGACCGGTCGCATCCAGAGCAATGTGTCAGGTTATGCGGAGGTTCTTGATGAAATTTATTTTGGAGGTGGCCAGGCAGGCAACGCCAGGGAGGGAGGCAACTGGGAGCGTTTTTGGATTGTCCCGGCGGAAGCCCGGAGATTCGAAGGCGCCGCCAGGGAATTGACACTTTTCGATGTGCCGCTCAATCTTCGAACCCAGCCCATGAAGTGGCAGAACGGCAAACTGGTGGATGATACCAACCGCAACCCCTCCAAAGGCGCTACGGCGTTCACCAAATGGTTCACGTCCAACTTCGACGCCTTGGCCCAAGAGCAGTTTCTGACGCCACCTCCGGAGTCAGGCATCAACAAGGCGGTACCGGTGTTTACCGAATTGCGCCGAATTGCCCTCCTTACCGCTATTGCGGAAAAACTGCGTGACCAGGGGATTCCAATACCTTTCTGGATGCGCGATTACAAAGTCCAACCCGTACCGTTTGAGAGGACTACCCCGGCGATTGAAATCAGCCGCAGCAACCAGAGAATGACCGCCCGCATTTTCGGAGGTGTCAGCCTGTCTCCGGCTAATTCTGATGTCAAAATTTTCCGCCAGAATTCAGATCTGACAAAATTGCCACCGGACCAGCAGGCAACCGCACGCATGGCATTGGACCGCTCGGTATCCCTTGCCGGGGTGGTACGCAAGGAGATGACGGATGCAAATCCGCTGAAGGTGAAGACGTTCACGTTTCAGGGTGCCGCCCGGCAGGCTGTCTCCCTTCCCGGCGCCGAAACCCGGGCACTGGCTCCATGCAAACTCGTGGAAACTGATTTGGTGATATCCGCTGAGGGCGGCAATGGAATCGGTTTGGTGCGCCGCTACAATTCCTTTTTCAATCCGGATGGGTTGTTGGGTAAAGGTTGGACAATGGATCTGCCGCGGCTTGTGGAGGCCAAGGTTCCTCTTGAACGTGACGGGCAGGGAGGGGTGAAATATCGCACGGACCGTGAGGTGATGACGCCGCTTAACAGCCTGTATGAGCGATTCAGTCGCATCGCACCGGTGCCGGAGCTGAGTGGAAGCCGGCTTCTGGTTCCGGACAGGCCGGGAGCGTTTTTGGCTCTGGCGGACGCCAACCCCGACTTTGTGAATATCCCCACACAGAAACTCATTCACAGGGATGGAGAAAATTGGCACTTCCGCAAGACCGGAGATCTTGTTGCCACCGAACGAAACGGATTTCTCACCGTTTATGAACGAAATGGAGACGGCAGCATCAAACGGATTGTTGGACTGCAGGGCAGACGACTTGTTGCATCCATCGAGTTTAAATACGATGCAGCCGGGCGGCTGCAGGAAGCGACAGGCCAGAAAGAAACGGGCGCAACCGCTAGCGAACAGGACAAAACCACCATATCCTACGAATATGACACCAGCGGCAGGCTCAATAAAGTCCGGTCGAAAGAAGGCTGCGCCGGTTACCGTTACGAGGGTGATCATTTAGTGGCAGAGCTTTATCAGGAACCGGACAGGAAGGACAAAAAGAAGCCTAAAGAGAAAATTGTCCGACGGTTCGAGTACAACCTTACAGGGCAACTGCTGGCAGAGATCGCTGAAAACGGAAACAGAACAGAATACCATGTGGTTCGCGATCAGGCAGGCAGCACACTCACCATTGCGCAGTCTGGAAACAAATCAAACACAGATTTTATTCGCTATGATGCTGCTTTTCGACCCGTGGAGGTCAGGTATGCAGATGGGACGAAAGCGTCGTGGACGTATCCGGGTGATGGCAGCTCGGCAGTGAAATGGACACAGGCTGACGGTGAGACTTTCCGTTTCAGCAAATCGTCCGATCAACGCCAGCGGATACTGGAATCCGACAAACAGGGCCGGTTCGTTGGTGAATACGACCACGCAGGCCGATTGACTTCCCTCTCTCAAAATGGCCGCCTTCTGCTTCGGCAGGAGTGGCTTCCCGACGGGCGCCTGCACCTTGCCAGCGCAGAGACATGCGCCGCCCAACGCAGTTACGATCAGGACGGACTGCTTTCGGTCATCAGTTTGTTTCCACCCGAAGAGCAGGGAAAAATCATACACTTTCAAGAGATCAAATTGGATTCAACCGGCCGGCCAAAAGAAATCACAGACCACAGCGGCTTGCAGATGCTCATGGAATATGACGCCTCCGGTGAATTGGGGGCGATGATCACCCGGAAAGACGGAAAAAATTTTGGCTTTCAGATAACACGTGACAAGGCTGGGCGAATCCAGAGTGTGGAATCATCCTGGGGTAAACAACGCTGCTCGTACGACCCGGAGGGTTTCCCAGCCAAACTTGAAATTGAAAAAAACGGCCAGAATGGCTTTGCAGAATGGAAATCTGGTCTGCTTCAAAAGGCTCGCCAGTTTGACGGTGGGGAGTTCTATTTGAATTATCATGAGAAAGGAAACAATGCCGGTTTGATCAGCAAGATGACAAATCCCAACAGCCTTTCCCTGGAATACAAATATGATGAAACAAGGCGGCTCTCCGATGTTTCAGTCGGGAATTTATTCAGAATACAGCCCGTTTACGATGACAGGGGGAGATTGTCTGCCTTGACTTACGCTGATATGATAAGGTATTAATATCGTTATTTTAACTGAGTATCCTTCTATTCCTGGACTGATTCTAAGTTACTATCAAAACTATACTATAGCCTGGATTCGTATCTTTTCAAAAAACCTGACAGCTATACTGGCATTTCCAGCACATCAGATAATTGAGCAAAAGAGTGAAGGCAAAAAATATCAGTATCAGCTCAATTTGACACAGACTTTATCCAAAATGAAGTATAGCATTGTTCGTTTTTTCAACCGACCGATAGATACTGTAAAAATTCTGATCTCATCCCTTCATGAGCTGTTTGTAATAACTGCTGAACCGGTCAGACCAAATCGAAAATTCCCGAGAAAACACAAAATCCTTAACCCTACAACGCAACATAACGATTTTATATCCATATATTGTTCTTTAAGGCTTCCAAAACCACAATATATGGTGATCATTTTAGCATCTTGCGTTGTAGGGTTAATTTCCGGTTCCTAAGGTTTCGAGAGGACTGGTTCCAGGAAAGCCTCAGAGAGGATAATGGAAATTTCAATCTGAAAGCGTCCCACAGGAAGAAAGCAGGCTGTCGGATTCGAAGCGTAATTCTGGATCTAGTTTATGTTGCTGGCAGAATCATCCATTCATCACGAAAATGGTTCATATCCTTGGGCAAGCTCAATCCAAGCGCCTCTCCTTTTCGGGTCAGTTTATGACCGATTCTGCATGTTAAACCTTAAAAGATATAAACAAAAGATCCTCCTTCAAAACGGTTTCAAATTCCCGGGTGTAACCTGCACAGGATAACTGTGCTTAAAAATCGTGCAAACTGACCATTCACCATTTGTGATTTCATCCATGTCAATTGACTTATTTCCAATCGGATGATATTCAATTTTAAAGAGCAAACTTGATTATCGGACTCAACAAGCAATTAAAGTGCCACAAATTCAAAGAATTGTCGCATAAATATTTTGTACATAAGGAGATAAAAGAATGAAAGACGTGGTCATTGTTTCCGCCTGTCGAACCGCCATCGGCGCGTTCGGCGGAAGCCTGAAGGATCTGAACGGCGCCACCCTGGCCAGTATCACCATGAAAGAAGCCATCAGACGGGCCAATATCGATCCCGCCCTGATTGATGATGTGCGTTACGGGTGCTGCCTGGAACATCATGATACCCTGAACACGACACGGGTTGCCGCACTCCTGGCAGGCATTCCGGATACGGTGACGGCCGCCACCATCAACCGGGTCTGCATTTCCGGAATGGAAGCCGTGGTTTCGGGAATGGCCATGATCCAGGCCGGCATGGCCGATATCATCCTGGCCGGTGGTGTCGAGCATATGTCCGGCGTTCCCTACACGGTTCCGGGTGCCCGGTGGGGATGCCGTCTTCAGGATCAGCAATTTGTCGATGCCATGATTCATGCCCTGCACTGCGGCTCCCACATCATGCCACTGGATGTCACGGCTCCCCTGAATCTGGAAGAGGCCCCGGCCAAATTCTTTGTCGGCAAACCCTATATCATGGGACAAACCGCCGAATTTGTGGCCCATCTTCACAACATCAGCCGTGAGGAAATGGATGAAGTGGCGCTTAGAAGCCACAATAATGCTGAACGGGCCACAGTCGATGGCTCCTTTAAAGCGGAGATCGTTCCGGTTAACGTTCCCCAGAGAAAAAAGGCGCCGATCATTTTCGACAAGGACGAACATTTCCGGCCGGGTCTGACCATGGAACAGCTTCAAAAACTGCCTCCAGGATTCATTCCCAAAACCGGTAAGGTCACGGCCGGTAATTCCAGCGGCCTCAATGACGGTTCAGCCGCCATGATCATCATGTCGGCGGAAAAAGCCAAAGAATTGGGACTGGTGCCCATCGCCAGAATCAAGGCCACCTCGAGAGGCGCCTGCCATCCAGCGATCATGGGGCTTTCCCCGGTTCCGGCCGTCAAAAACCTGCTTGAAAAAAGTGGGCAAAAAATCGGAGATTTTGAGCTGATCGAAGTCAACGAAGCCTTTGCGGCCCAGTACATCGGCTGCGAAAAAGAGCTGGGCCTGAACCGAGAGATCACCAACGTCAATGGCTCGGGCATCGGTCTTGGCCATCCTGTGGGCGCCACCGGCGCCAGAATCATGGTCACCCTGATCCATGCCATGAAAAAACGCGGCAACACACTGGGGCTTGCCACCCTTTGCGGCGGCGGCGGCGTGTCCATGGCCTGCGCCATCGAAATGCTTTAGCCGCATAACATCAAGGCGTTTCCTTGAGAAAGAGCAGGCAGTATCCAATGAAAAAAAGACCCATGAGCGAGTATCAGAAAGAATTTGAATCGTTTGTTGAACAGGAAAAACATATTGCCCTCATGATCCTTGCGCGCGCACAGAAATGGGGTGATTCAAAAACTGCGGTTAAGCACAAACCTTACGGGGAATGGATCTCCAATACCTGGGCTCAATTCGGTGAGCAGATTGACGCAGCGGCAAAAGCGCTTCTTTCTTTGGGTGTCAAGGAAAAGGAGATGATCGGCATTTATGCCAACAATCGGGTCGAATGGTCCATAGCCGATCTGGCGGCAATGAGCATCGGTGCAGTGTCGGTTCCGATATACGGTACGAATTCAGCCAGGGAGACGCAGTATATCATTGAGGATGCCGAGATCAGGATTCTGTTTTCTGGAAACAACGAGCAGACCGAAACATCTTTATCCCTGTTGGGAAAAGCCGGATATCTGGAAAATGTCGTATTTTTTGATCAGATCAACGAAATCGCAAAAAGCGATACCGCGATGCATTTTGATGACTTTCTATCGATGGGAAGACAATCCGGTCAGCAGGATGCCTTAAAGACCGCCCGATCACGGGTCGGTCCCGATGATCTGGCCACCCTGATCTACACTTCCGGTACCACCGGTGAACCCAAAGGCGTGATGCTGTCTCACAGAAACATCCTTGCCATGATTTTTGATCCGGATGGTCATTTAACGCTTGGCCCGAATGATGTCAACCTCGCCATACTGCCCCTTTCCCATGTTTTTGAGAGGGCCTGGACATATTTTGTGCTCATGCGGGGCGCGGAGAATCACTACTGCCATGATACAAAAGCCATTCTGGAATTTCTTCGGGAATCCAGACCCATGTATATGTGCAGCGTTCCGCGCATGTGGGAAAAAATTCACGCAAAAGTCAAAGAAGGCGTTCATACGGCACCCACTGTTAAAAAAATTCTCTTTAACTGGGCTGTAGATACCGGCGGCCGGTTTGCTTCTTTAAAAAGGGATCAAAAGCCCATTCCCGCATTTCTGGCCTTTCAGCATAAACTGGCCGAAAAACTGGTATTGGGAAAGATCCGGGCCATTTTTGGAGGGAGAAACACGTTTTTCAACTGCGGGGGATCGGCGTTTTCCGCGGAAATCGCCGAATTTTTCTTTAACACCGGCGTGTTGCTGCTTCAGGGATATGGCCTGACTGAGTGTTTTCCCATTTGCATTGCCAATGAAACGCATAACAAATTCGGCACCTGTGGTCCGGTGGTGCCGCTTGTGGAAGTGAGGGTGTCTTCGGAAGGCGAAATCCAGGCCAGAGGCCCTGCCATGATGCAGGGATATTACAAAAAGCCAGAGTTGACCCGGGAAATGTTTACAGAAGACGGCTGGATTAAAACAGGCGATATCGGAATCGTCGATTCGGAAGGCTACCTGAGCATCACCGACCGGATAAAAGACATGATGAAGACATCCGGTGGTAAGTATATTGCGCCGCAGCACATTGAAACCCTGTTGAAAGAAGATTATTTTATGGACCAGGTGGCTGTTATCGGAGATGGCAGAAAATACGTATCTGCCCTGATTGTACCGTCATTTGAACAGTTGGAAAAACATGCCACCGAACAGGGAATCTCTTTTTCATCCCGGGAAGAACTGCTGAAAAATCCCAGGATACTCAGCTTTTATCGCGAACGGATCGACTATCGGACGCGACATTTGGGTCAGGTTGAAAAAGTGAAGAAATTTACCCTCCTGTCCCGTGAATTCAGCCAGGAGAACAGGGAACTGACTCCCACATTGAAAATCCGGAGAAAAGTCGTCAATGACCATTTCAGGGATGCCATTGAAGCCATGTACTTGGACTAAGGGCTTCAGGCCATCGCTGATTTCTGCAAAGCTACCGGATAAAAATATGAAGATTATACGGCAGGATGTGTATTTACAGTTGACGGCTTGATCAGTACCTTGTCCACACGATGGCCATCCATATCCACCACTTCAAAGCAGAACCCGGACCAGTCAAAGTGCTCACCAGAGATGGGAATTCGACCCAGAATGGCCATTACCATGCCACCCAGGGTCTGGTATCGGTGTTCATTTTCAAATGGAAGACTGTCCACGTCCAGAAGGTCCTTTAACTCGTCTGCCAGGATTTTGCCGTCAACCAGCCAGGAACCGTCTTCCCGGAAGATGATATCGTCTTCCATGGCATCATCCGGCATGGGGATATCACCGGCAATGGCTTCCAGAATGTCATTGGTGGTCACCATTCCCTGAAAGTCGCCATGCTCGTCGATGACAAAGGCGGCATGTGCGTGTTTTTCCTTGAAGCGTTCAAGCACCTTCATCGCAGACATGTATTCGGAGACAAACATGGCGGGCCGGAGTGCGGCACGCAGGTCGATCCGACCGGCGTTCAGGCTCTGGGACAGCAGTGTCATTGAATCCACCAGCCCGATGATGCGATCAATCTGCCCCTCGGCAACCGGATAATGAGAATGACCGGTGGTCATGATTTCAAGGCGAATGTCTTCAACGCTGTCGTCCGGATCCAGCCAGATGATATCCGGTCGCGGTGTCATGAGGGCGCTGACAGACAGGTCTCCCAGACGGAAGACCCGCTCGACCATTTTTTGCTCGGAAAGTTCAAATACACCGCTCTGGGTTCCCTGCTCGATCATCAGTTTGACTTCTTCTTCAGTCACCGCCGATTCAGTAGAGGGTTGGATACCCAGCATCTTCAATACCAGATCAGTGGACAGGCTGAAAAAATGAACGGCTGGCAAGGTCAGGGTTGACAGCATTTTCATGGCGGGAGCCATGGCGGCGGAAATGGTTTCAGCATGATTCAGGGCGATGCGCTTGGGTACCAGTTCCCCAAAAACAAGCGACAAATAGGTGATTCCCAGGACGACCAGACCAAAACTGACGATCTCTGCATGGGGCGCAATCCAGGAGACAAGTCGCAATGGCGCTACCAGTTTTTCGGCAATCGTGGCACCGCCAAAGGCACCGGTCATCACCCCAATCATGGTGATGCCGATCTGGATGGTTGAGAGAAACTGGTTAGGTGAATTAACCAGATCGAGAGCGGTTTGAGCCCCCTTATCCCCTTCTTCTGCTTTTATCTGCAACCGCGCTTTTCGGGAGGATACAACGGCCATCTCCGCCATGGAAAACACCCCGTTGGCAATCACCAGTATTCCGATAAAGGCAATTTCCAAAAAAAGAGAACCCACACCATTTGATTCCATATCATTTATTATCCAATTTTTTGATAAGTTATTTCAAATCAGTACTATAATCCATATATGAAAAAATTTCAATGTCATCAGATCCGTGATCAACACCTGTTAGTTTCAACCACGACAGACCGTCAATAATCCGGAAACATTGACACCAGGGTTTCAATAACCTAAAATTCCGGCATATATCATATCGTACCCGCTTGTCTGCGCAGACTTGGTCTGAATGCATGCTGGATATCCTTATTGAAATCAATTTGGAATAAGAAGGAAATTTGAATGTTTATCTCCGAAACGGTCACCTACCCAACCGCTTTTGTTGCGGGTTTGCTGTCTTTTTTTTCACCCTGTATCCTGCCCCTGATTCCGGCATATTTTACATTTATCACCGGCTTTACCCTGGATGAACTGACGAATGCCGGAACCAGTATCCGCAACAAGGTTATCCTGTCCACGCTTGCTTATGTTATGGGATTTTCCGTCGTGTTCATTCTGTTGGGCGCATCGGCATCTTTTTTGGGCAATGTTATTCAGGCATACAGCGACTATATCCGTATTGCTGGCGGCATTCTGATCATACTCCTGGGAATTCATCTGACCGGACTTTTTCGCTTTGGGGTTCTGGATTTTGAAAAAAGGATTCATCTGAATAAAAAACCGGTTCATATTCTGGGTTCGTTTTTTGTGGGAATGGCTTTTGGTGCAGGCTGGAGCCCCTGCATCGGTCCGTTGCTCGGCTCCATTCTGGTCATTGCAGGCAATCAGGAAACCGTTCTGGAAGGAATGCTGCTGCTGTCAACCTATTCTGCGGGGCTGGCCATCCCCTTTATCATTTTCTCGATTTTTATCAATTTTATTCTTATTATCTTGAATAAGGCCAGGAAGGTATTAAAATACATCAACATGGCAGCCGGAATTCTTCTGATTCTGATGGGAATTGCACTGATTACGAACCGGCTTGTGCTGTAATATGCAGAATTCAGGATTCAGTAGAAAAGCGGTAAATGACTTTTCACTCCCGGGGTGATCAAGCCCCTGATTATCTTCAGTTACGACAACGATAAGGATTGATATGAAATCAGGTATGTTGGCGATTGTGGCAATAGTGGCTGTATCATTCTTGATAATTGAACCGGCCCAACCGGTTGCAGCGGGAACCATTAAATGGTTTGGGTACGAGGAAGGCATGATTCGTGCGAAAGCCGATAAAAAGAAGGTTTTCCTGAATTTTCACGCCGAATGGTGTACCTATTGTACCAAAATGAACAAGGAAACGTTCACCAATTCTGGAATCATTGCCTATTTGAACGACAATTTCATTCCAATCAAGGTCGACGTGGATCGCGAAAAGGTCGTGGCTGGAAAATACAAGGTCAAGGGGCTTCCAACGACTTCTTTTTTAAATGCGGATGGCGAAGACATCGGCTCCCAACCCGGCTTTATTCCTGCAAACAATATGATGTCAATATTGAAATATATTCATACCGACAGCTACAAAACCATGTCGATGAAGGATTTTCTTAAAAAAAATCCATGACCCCAAGGATTTTCGATATGGATCCGTCCCGGTTAACAAGATTGATTCAGGAAACCCTGCATCCAGAGCTACCTGAAAACAGCAACTATCGACAGGCGTGTGTATTCCTTCTGGTTTTTGAACGACTGGGACGACTATTCTTTCTGGCGATTCAAAAAACCGATACCGAAGGATATCCCTGGCGAAACCAGGTGGCCCTTCCTGGTGGACATGTGGACCCGGATGATGACACACCACTGGACGCCTGTTTCCGTGAACTGGAAGAAGAGCTCTGCATTACACGGGATCAGGTAACCCTTACCGGCAGTCTGGGGCATTTTCAGACCATTAAAAATCACAATATCGAGGCTTTCTCAGGCTTCTGGAATGACAAAGGAAGGATAAGTCACAAAGCCAATGAAATTTCCAGAGTTCTGGAGATTCCGGTGTCCGATCTGATGAAGGTGCATATCGACAGGCAGTTTCATGGGTATATTCCGGATGTATTTGAACTGCAGTATCCGGTTCAGGATGTGACCATCTGGGGGGTCACGGCCAGAATCCTTCATCACTTTCTGGAAATGTTGTATTGCTGCCGGTCAGAAATCGGATTATAGATTTCAAGATAAAGATCTTGGATGCGCTATCGGCCGCGGATGACCGAAAAATGGCTATTTCCTTCCTGCGGCCTTTTGAAATTCATTAATTTGAAGCCATTCTGAAACGCACTACTTCATAAAATATTGAGCATGTGACATCAACACATTTTCTTTTCGTTTTAGAATATATCGCATGATCAGCCGGGATGAGATTGAAACCAGAACCACACCGCTCAGTAAACTGATCAGCAATGGTATCCAGACAAACCGGTAATGCATCGGTATTTCAAAAACCGTCTGTATTCCTGCCAGACCAAACACCAGGGCGGCACCCATGAGTGCGACAAAAACAAGACAGACCATGTCGGAATCATACCAGGGAGAAATAACCCTTCGGAATACTGGGTTGGGATCAAGACTCATTGCAGATACTTTCTTGTATGGTGATATGAATCATTCGCTTTTTCTGAATGGGTAAATATTATGACGAACAGACATAATCTTCAAGCGTCTTGTGATATGGGCTGTGATTTCCGGTTATACCCTGTCTGTCTGTTGATGGCCCTGGCGATAATCAGCGGCTGTTCCGGCATTCAAAAAGGCGTGTTCATGAAAGATATTCAAAAACATATGCCTGAAAACACCATTGTTTCTGCTGCAACCGGACAGCCGGTTTCCTATGACGAAATGCTGTCCGATTTCTTGTCCGCCCGGGTGATCTATATCGGCGAGGTCCATACCAACCCGGTTCATCATCAGATTCAGCGTGATATCATAAAAGATATGCACACCCGATATCCCGGTCTGGACGTGGGGATCGAAATGGTGGACACTACCTATCAGTCCATACTGGATCAATGGTCGGCAGGAAATTTGACTCCGGAAATCTTTCGGGAAAAAATCCACTGGTATGCCAACTGGCGCTATCCCTATGATCTGTATGCCGCCATCTTTGAGTTAATTCAACTGGAAAAAATCCGGCTGATCGGCCTCAATCTGCCGTTCCATGTCCCCCCCAAAATTGCCGTCGGTGGAATCGATAGCTTGATGCCAGACGATGCCCGGTATCTTCCCGCAAAAATCGATCTGGGCGAACCATCCCACCGCGCCTATATTGAATCCATATTCCAGATCCACAACATACGCGGCAGGGAAAATTTTGACTATTTTTACATGGCACAGTGTGCGTGGGAAGATGCCATGGCAGAAACCATTTCCAGAAATCTGGGGCAGTCCAAACTGATCGTTCTGATCGGAAACGGCCATATCATTCAGAAATTTGGCGTTCCAGACCGGGCCTTTGAACGGACACAGGCCCCTTTTAAAACCCTGTATCTCATCTCATCCGGGGGCGAGGCCAGCCTGAAATATGGAGATTACATCTGGATCACCGATGACGGCCGGAAAACAATGCCCCATAGCAGGTGAAAATACAGGATTCAGAATTCAGAATTCAGTAGTCAGTATTCAGAAGAAAAGCGGCAGATGTCATTTCCATGCATAGGGGGCGAGACCCCTGATCATGACCAGTTATTACAGGAGACACATGAAACCCAAAATTCGCATCGGCGCACTGATTTCTGGCGGTGGAACCAATCTTCAGGCCATTATCGATGCCTGTGAATCAGGCGGCATCACCGGCAAAATGGTTTTTGTGGGATCCGACAATCCGGGCGCTGGTGGCCTGAAGCGGGCGGAAAAGGCGGGCATTCCAACATTTGTCGTGGATTATCGCGCCATCATTCAGGGATATCAGAATGATCCAACACACACGTCGACGCCACCGGATTTCAATCTGGAAGACTGTTTGATCAAGCAGCATATTTTTTCCGAAAGCACACCAGCGCATCGCATTGTCCGCTTTCTGGTCACACGGGCCATTGCCGAAGCCAGGTTGATGAAACATATGAAGGTTTATCCATTTGACCTGCTGGTTCTTGCCGGATTCATGCGAAATCTGACACCCTATTTTATTGACCGGGTCAATACCGTTCCGGATCACCCCCGCATCCTGAACATCCATCCTGCGCTTCTGCCGGCGTTTCCCGGAACAGACGGATATGGGGATACGTTCCGGCATGGATGCCGGGTCGGCGGGTGCACGGTTCATTTTGTGGATTATGGCGAGGATTCCGGGCCCATCATCGGCCAACGGTGTTTTCCGATCCATCCGAATGACACGCTCGATCGTATCAAAAAAAATGGCCTGGAACAGGAATGGTTGTTGTATCCGGAATGTATTCAATTGGTTGTTGAAAACAGGCTGGAAATTCTTAAACAAGTTCACACGTTGGACAATGGAAAAGAGATGACGCGAACGGTTGTTCGAATTCGAACAGATGATGGAACAAAATGATGGATTCACTGTTGCTGCTGGTTAAAATGATTGCCGTGTTGATTGGGGCCGGAATGCTGGGAAACTGGTTTCTTTCCGAGTTGAAAGCCGCCCGGATAAAAGGTCTTCCCTGGTATACCCCCTATCTGAGCCCTCCCGGCATACTGATTGTGATTATTTTATTCGGGCTTCCGGTCGTTGCATGGATGATCCGGCAATGACAGATGGTGTCACCCGGTTTGGGCTGATGCGCCATGCCATCACGGAATGGAATAAAGAAGGCCGGATTCAGGGCCATTCCGACAGTCCGTTGTCATCTGAAGGAAGGCATATGGTGGCAAAGTGGGCAAAAATTCTTCAGCATGGTAACTGGAGGCGAATCCTGTGCAGTGATTCAGGACGGGCAAAAACAACTGCGATGCTGCTGAATTCTGTTTTGGCGCTTCCCCTTGAAATCGATGCCCGGCTTCGCGAAATGGACTGGGGCCAGTGGACCGGTTTGACCCGTCAGGATATCCGGGACCGGTTTGCGGATACACTGAGAAATCAGAACGTCGGGGACTGGTCATTTACACCACCCGGTGGAGAAAACCAGCTTCAGGTGCGAAAACGGGGGATTCAGGCCCTGAAGGAAGCCGCAATAAAATGGCCGGGGCAACACATTTTGACCGTAACGCATGAAGGCTTGATGAAATGTCTTTTTTATGACCCGGACAATCAACATGCAACCGGTCATGAACCGATCGGCATGGAACCCTGGCGGGTTCATGTCATGGTCTGTACTGCTTCCGGGCTTACTCTTGAAATTCCGAATGCCATCCGGCTTGATGGCTCATCATGAAAATCCTGTATTATTGCCAGCATGTTCTGGGCATGGGGCATTTCTTCCGCAGCCTGGAAATCTGTCGCAGTCTGAACGATCATCAGGTGGTCATGGTATCCGGCGGTGATCCCGTGAATACGCCCATGCCCGCTCATGTTCAAACAATTTTTCTCCCGCCGATGATGATGGACCGGAATTTTAAACCGGTTTATTCTCAAAACCAAAATGGACGGATTGACGATAATCAAACCAACAGACGGGACGTGCTGCTTGAAATTTTTGAACAGGAAAACCCGGACATTCTCATCATTGAGCTGTATCCATTCGGGCGAAAGGCATTCCGGTTTGAACTGGATCCCCTTTTGGAGCGAATCCGGTCCGACAATCCGCGGAAATGCCGTGTCATCTGCAGTCTGCGCGATATTCTGGTCGAAAAAACCGATGCTCATGCCTATGAGGATCGGGTCGTTCATGCCCTCAACCAATGGTTTGATGCGGTACTGATTCATTCTGATCCGGCCATTGTTCAACTGAATGAAACATTTTCCCGTATCTTGGATATCAGACCGTCTCTGATTTATACCGGATTCGTGACACCCCGGCCCAAACCCGGCGATCGCAGTCGAATCCGCTATGATATCGGTCTGACAGAAGCCGACCGGTTGATTGTCGTCAGCGCCGGCGGCGGCAAGGTTGGCATGAAACTGCTGCATGCGGCAACACAGGCGTTTTTTGCCGGTCGGTCTGAATTGAACCAGACCCGTATGCAGATATTCACCGGTCCTTTTCTGGATGAAACCGATTTTGATGATCTGCGCTGCAACAAGGTGCCGGGCCTGGAGATTTCGCGGTTTACCCCGGAATTTCCAGCATGGCTGGCAGCCGCGGATCTTTCCATCAGCATGGCCGGATACAATACCTGCATGAATATTCTGGCAGCAGGGGTCAAGGCGTTGGTCTGGCCTTTTGATCAGAACCGGGAGCAGGGTCTTCGCGCGCGAAAGCTGGAACGTATGGGATATCTGACGGTGCTGTCCGACGATGATCTTGATCCGGTCCGATTGTCCGGAATCATGGAGGCAAAACTGAATTCAGAAAAACCGGTCGACTTGCCTGGTATCATGCTGGATGGTGCAGCAGTGACAGCGGACTGGATCAGCCGGCAGGTTGATGCATGAAGGTGATTCGAAAACCGGTTCATTCGCCATCCGCGCTTTATCTGGCCCCCATTTCGAATATGGACATGGACAGTCGGCTGAATACCTGCATCGAACAGGCCCTGGCGCGAATATCAAGTCAACAGCCCATGCAGATTTTTTTCCGGGCGGATGATGTGGCCATACCCGATCCCGAGATTCTGATGCTGATGCGTCTGTTTCAAAAATATGGGGTCCCGCTTGCCCTGGCGGTCATACCTGCCTGGCTGACATCTGTCAGATGGAAGGTCTTCCAGACGATTGACCGGCAGTCGCCTGAACTGTGGCAGTGGCATACCCATGGATGGCGGCATGTCAATCATGAATCTTCCGGCAAGAAACAGGAGTTTGGGCCGTCCCGGCCGCATGAGGCATTGATGGCGGATCTTGAAAACGGACTGAACCGGTTGAATCAAATTCTGTCAGACAGGCTGTCCCGGATCTTCACGCCGCCGTGGAATCGATGCGATGACAGAACCCTGATTCATTTGAAAAACCTGGGTTATCAGGCGGTTTCCAGAAACTGGAAAGCGCATCCGGCTGCACCGCATGGGCTTTTGGATATTCCGGTCCATGTGGATTTGCACACCCGAAGGGAACCGAATCCGCAGGATGGATGGGAGGCCCTGTTTCGGGAGCTGGAGGCGGGGCTGGCATCGGGTCGGTGCGGCGTCATGATTCATCATGACCGGATGAATGACGCGGCCTTCGTTTTTCTGGACCGGCTGTTGTGTCGGCTGGGTACCTTCAAAGAGATTCATGCGGTACATATGCTTCAGCAGACTCCATGATTGTGCCGAAGAAATTACAGCCATTTTTTGCGTTTAAAATAAATCAGCATCAAAACGGCGATGGCCAGCATCACTGCCCAGACGGCAAAATATCCCCAGGTCCACTCCAGCTCCGGCATGTATCTGAAATTCATTCCATAAACGCCGGCGATAAAGGTCAGCGGCATGAATATGGTAGCGATGATGGTCAGCACCTTCATGACCGCGTTCATTTTGTTGCTGATGGTGGACAGGTAGATGTCAAGCATTCCGGACAGCATGTCCCGAAAGGTTTCGACGGTGTCGATCACCTGAACCGTGTGGTCGTAAACATCCTGAAAATAGATGACGGATGGCTCGCGAATGAGCGATGAATCGGACCGCCCAAGGCGTCCGATCATTTCGCGCAGAGGCCATATGGATTTTCTGAGAAGAATCATCTCCCGTTTCAGTGACTGGATTGACCGAAGCGTTTCTGGCGTGGGGTGGCTGATCAGTGCATTTTCCAGATCTTCGATGCGCTCTCCCAGGCTGTCCAGAATGACAAAATAACTGTCTACGATTCCATCAATCAGCGCGTGGGCCAGATAATCGGGGCCGGCCCTTCTGAGACGTCCCTTATCGGTCTGAAGCCTCCCCCGGATTGGATCGAGAAGTTGTCCCTCCTTTTCCTGAAGGGATATCAGCCAGTTGGGTCCAAGAACCATACTGACCTGATCAGAAGCAAGACCGCCATCGGAATCTGTATGAAAACATTTGAGCACGATATAAAGGTAATCCCCGTAATCCTCTATCTTGGGGCGTTGCTCCGTATTCAGAATATCTTCCAGGGTTAGTGGATGGAGGCCGAAAATCTTTCCCATCTGTTCCAGAAGCGGGATGTCATGAAGCCCGTCGATATTGATCCAGGTAACGCCGGATTTGTCCGGCAATGGTCGAATTCCCTCCAGAGATTGGATTTCCCTTTCGCTGAATTGGGATTCGTTAAACTCAAAACAGACAATCCGTGCATGTTCCACATGTCTTTCCCCGATATGGATAAGGGCGCCGGGCGGAAGGCCTGTCTTGTCAGATCTTCTTTTTCTGGTTTTGGGCATATGGTGTCCTTCAGCAACTGTTTATTCGAAAAAGAGAACAACAATGTAACCCCCCAATGCGCCAAAAACAATCAAAAAAGTCTATGCAAGAATGGGGATAAATCCGATTCGGATCAAAAAAATCAGTTACGATTTGACAACATCCGAATTACCGGATATTTCAACGGATATAAAAAGATAACAGGACCGGAACGTGTGAGCCAAATCGATGGACATCCAATGATGCGCATCCATGTCTGGAACCCTTCTGAAAAGATATCCCCCTTGAAAAACAGCCGGAATGAGGCGGCAGCGTGAATCAACTGAGCAAATCCCAAAAAAGCAGATTGGCCATTCGCACGTTCAAGACAATTGCGGATGCCCTTGCATTGCGGGGGTATTACAAACCCTCCGGTAAATCCGGAAGAACCCTGGAAAACGCCCTGCGTGTCTTAAGTCCGGAAATTTATGGAACCATGAATGATGCCCGCAGTATTGAACTCAAAGGGCTTGAGTACGTGCTGGATCGGCTTCCCAGGGGAATCGAATCCTGTACCCGAATTGTTTTGACCGCCAAGGAGGAGTTTGATCACACGGCCTTTGAAAAAATTCTGCCGCTCAAGCGCAGACGCATATCCTACCGGGTCAGTGAGGAAGAAATGTGTTTTGTCATCACCACGGGGCTGAGTGAAATCTATGATGTCCTGACCCATATCACGTTTTTGAATATTGAGGCCCGGAAAATTTACGCCCAGATGACGGACGAAACCGGCGAGCCGTCCATCAACTGGAAGGAGCTGGAACGGAATGTGGCCAAGGGTGACGCAATGACGGGCAGGGAACTGGATCAGGCCATATGGAGCCTGAGCATCCTGTTGGGCCGAACATACCAGGAAACCCGCTACACATTTGAATGTCTGGAAGAATCCCGGAAGAAAAACAACAGCAACAACGGCCTTTTCAACATTGTCTATCAGTTGGGCAGGCGTGTTCAGAAGGAAGAATCGTCCCGGGATCATCACCTGCTGATTTATTTCACGCCATCACTACAGGACATGATCGGATATCATGCCTACAGCCCTTTGTGGGCGGCCCATATTCGAAATACCCTGGAAAGACTGGAGCTTGGCGGACGGCCCGTGCATATCATCAGCTCCAATATGCACAGCGTGGTCAACATTCTGTATGGATATGCGGCAGTCTGCGACCAAAGCGATGAACGGCCCGATGGTGATCTTTACCGGTTTCTGATCGGGCTTCGGGGAAAGGGAGAACCGATTCAATCCTATGCCATTCAACATGGTTTTTATGATATTCCGGATACTTCCGGTATGTTGATTCACTGCCAGATCATCGATATGGCCAAGCTGGCAGATGTGACGTTTCATCCGGACCTTCATATCGACCGGGACCATATCAAAAATTATCAACCTGTGCTTCTGGTCATGGATTATGCTTTTGGGACACAGGCATATGAGGTGATGGACGAACTGCTGGAGCAGTTGTATCTCTCTTCAAAAAACGGCGATACACCCGTACAATCCATTTCAGTCATGGGAAAAGCGGGAATTCTTCCGGGGAAAAAGGGGGATATCATGTTGGCGACCGCTCATGTCATGGAAGGGACCCCACACAATTATCTGGTTCATAACGATCTGAAAAAAGAAGATTTTGATGGCTCCATCGATGTGTATGTCGGTCCGATCGTGACCGTTCTGGGCACATCCCTGCAAAACCGGGATGTGTTGGAAAAATTTCAGACCACCAGTTGGAAGGCCATTGGGCTGGAAATGGAAGGCGGTCATTATCAGCGGGCCATCAGTGGCGCCATCATCCGGGGATATCTGCCGGATAATATTCGATTGCGATATGCATATTACGCATCTGACAATCCCCTGATCAGCGGCCAGACATTGGCCTCCGGCAGCATGGGAGATGAAGGGATTAAACCAACCTATATGATTACCCGGGTGATTATGGAAAAAATCAGCGACCAGACATGAGTTTCAATCCGTATTCATCATCTCATGCCGATTGCCAGAAATCTGATTTTTCGGGTTGTTACGATAAATAAAATATCTGCCAGGCTTGACGTTTGGCGGACAGGCGTTTTGAATAAATTCATTCACCGTCAGAGCGATATTGGAAACAATAATCCCACCGGAAGTCATCAAGGGGTATAATAACGGACCAATTCGGCCGGCAAATGACTTGTAGGCGTCGGCGTCGCTGGTTCCCAGGTCAATATGGGCAAGGGCGGCCATGGATGGCAGGTGATCGGCCGCAGACAGGAGCATTTCTTCCACATTTCCCAAAATCAGAAATTTCTCTGGCGGAAGCGAGTTGGCATGTCCCCTGACGTCCCGCTCAAAGACATAAATGTCTCTGTCAGGCAATAGTTCCCGCAGATGATCATACGTCCGGCCATTACCCAGTCCCAGCTCCAGGACAATCCCCGGCAAACTGGAAACAGCCTGAGCTGCCCAGTTCAGACAGTCCCTCTGGGCCTGCATACGCCGAATAAAACTATCGAGTCGACTCATTGAAAGGCTATTGTCAAATAGGGTTGCAGGAGGCGTTGCAGAAGAAAAATTGATTTGGAAAAATTTGTCTTGTTTTTGGTATCTGGAGACGGGAGCCTGTTATAACTGGTCGGGGCGAGAGGATTTGAACCTCCGACCCCTTGAACCCCATTCAAGTGCGCTACCAGGCTGCGCTACGCCCCGACAGTTGCGCGATGTTTAACATGGTGGCGGGTATAAGTCAATAGATTGACCGCTGATTTTTTCATCCGCATATCATGTTGTGCATTTGTTTGGAATGGGATAAACTAAACAGTCGTGAAAAATGGGGATATCTTCCCGTGAACTGCCGTGATTCTTTCAACCGGATCACGGCAATATGTTTTTGTTAAGGAAACTGAAATGCAGGAAAATGGATCGGCCGGTATGATTCATCGGTTAATGATATTGGATAAAGAAGTGGTGCTGGTCGGGACCGCTCATGTGTCAAAGTCCAGCCGCGAACTGGTTCAGGATGTCATTGAACAGGAAAAACCCGATACGGTTTGCGTCGAGTTGTGTCAGTCCCGCTATCAGGCCATTAAAAACAAGGAACAGTGGCAGGAAATGGACATCGTAAAGGTCATTCGGGAAAACAAGACGTTTTTACTGATGTCCAGCCTGATCATGTCGTCTTTCCAGCGGCGGATAGCCAAAAATCTGGATATCCAGCCCGGTGCAGAAATGATTCAGGCCATGGAAAGTGCAGAGCTCATCGGCGCCCGAATCTGTCTGGTGGACCGGGATGTCAAAATCACCCTGTCGCGTGCCTGGCGGACCATGTCGCTGTGGGGCAAGACCCGGTTTTTATCGCAGCTTGTTGCCTCTTTGATGGCGGCAGATGATATTTCCGAGGAAGAAATCGAACGGATCAAACAGCAGGATGTCATGGATAGCCTGATGGCCGACATGGGCAAATATCATCCCGATTTGAAACGGATTTTGATTGATGAGCGGGATGAATACCTGGCCCACAAAATTGTCCATGCGGAAGGCAAAAAAATTGTCGCGGTGGTGGGGGCCGGCCATGTCCCGGGAATTCGGGCCAATTGGGGTCGGGATATCGATATTCAGTCGCTTGAAACCCTTCCATCTGCCGGAAAGCTTGCCGGATATATGGGATGGGGTCTCTGCATTCTGGTCGTGGCCATGTTTATTGCCGGGTTTTATCAGGGCGGCATGAGCGCCGGCACCGATATGCTGACCCGATGGGCCCTGGTCACAGGGGCGTTGGCCGGCCTGGGCGCTGCTGCGGCATTCGGGCATCCATTGACCATTCTATCATCGGTTCTGGCAGCCCCGTTAACCACGCTTCACCCCCTGATTGCCGTTGGATGGGTGGCAGGGCTTGTGGAGGCGTTTTCCCGAAAACCCCGCGTGAAGGATATCGAGGATCTTCCAAATGATATTTTATCCGTTCGGGGATTCTGGAGGAACAAGGTAACCCGAATTCTTCTGGTGGTTATTTTTTCAAACATCGGCGGATCTATTGGAACATTCATCGCCATACCGATGATGGTGAAGATGATGGCATAGCAGGGACAGTCAGGATGAACCATCCAAACGGAACCGTTCAGGACCTGGTATTTTCATCGGACGGATACAGGCTCACCGGAACCCTGCATCTGCCGACCGTAAATCATCCCCCCATCTTGTTTGGATCCCACGGACTGCTTGGCACCCGGAATTCTCCCAAGCAACAGGGTATGGCCGATCTCTGCATGAATCACAACTGGGCATTTTTCCGGTTTGACCACAGAGGCTGCGGTGACAGCGAGGGTGATGAATCTGATGTGGCTGATTTTTCAGGTCGCTGCATTGATTTGAAACATGCCATCAAATTCATTTTGAATCAGCATGACTTCAATGATAGGGTTGGATTATTCGGTAGCAGTCTGGGCGGTTCGGTCTGCCTGAAAGTTGCCGTGGATGTTTCGGTACAGGCCATTATCACCTGTGCGGCGCCACTGTGCACAGCCCCTTTGCGACAGCACGATGACCGGGCTCATGTTCCCGGTGTGCCGCCCGCAATCCGGCGGAATCCGGCCTTTTATTTCGATTTGACGAAACATCTTTCCAACATACGACATATCATGATTTTACACGGAGATGCAGACACCGTGGTTCCGGTTTCACATGCCCGTGACATTTATGAACGGGTGGGAACTCCCAAAAAACTGATCATTCAGAAACAGGGGGACCATCCCATGAGTCAGCCATTCCATCAGCAATGTTTCTATGCTGAAGCAGGTAAATGGCTTCAACGCTGCTTGATGTCCGACGGTTTTTGTTTTTGACCGGCCGAATTCATCGGTAATTGATTCAACCCCTGTTTGAACTCGTATTGATTCAAAATTCTGAATCAATACCCAACTCCATTTGATCGATTTATTTACGCTCTCCCGGAAATAAAGGAGATTCTATGGCCGAAGAAGCTTCCCGGCAATTTGTTACCCGTGCGTTTGTCAAAATGGTGCTTCGCAGAACCGCGGCATTGCTGACCCTGGTCGGTATTCTGTATGGTGCCACCGCTCTGCTGTATGCAAGCAAAACCATTTACAAGGTCAAGATGAACTATGCCGTGGTACTGGAACGGTTTGGCGGCAAACGGGATGCCATTACCGATGTGGGCTGGCATATCCGGCTGCCGTTTTTTTCAAAGATCGAGCAGGAAGTAACCTTGATGAACCAGACGTTGTATCTGGGGGGATCGCCGGAACCGGTTCGGGTCATTTCGCGTGAAACGGTGGCACTGTGGGTATCAGGGCTTTTGACATATAAAATCAACGATTTAAATATCTGGGCCATCAAGAACCTTCTGCCGCTTCATCTGCTGCAGGGAGATTATGACGGCATTGCAAAGGATATTCTTCAGGCCCAGGAAGTGAACCAGTTGATCAGCAAACGGGAGCAGATCAAGGAAGACATCTTCAATGCCCTGAAATCACGTCCGATTAATGCCGGCGGACCCACGTTGGAACAGAAATATGGCATCGAGATAGTCAGCTTCGTTCTGAAAGAGACCCGGTTTGGCGACAAGCTGGTCGAGGCGACTGAAGAGAAGAAACGCCGGGAGCTGATTGCCGAAGCAGAGAATTATGCCGCGGATCAGGAGGCCAGCCGCATCCGAAAGCTGTATGCCGCGTACCTGGAAAGCATTCAGTCCCTGCAGCAGGCTCTGGGGCGGCCGGACGGAACCACGGATGCCCTGATTTTTCAATTTTTGACCCAGCAGAAATGGGCAACCGCCTATGAAAAAAATCCGGAAAACCAGAAAACCATTGTGATTCAGAATACCATGGATGCGCCGGGTCTGACGCTTCCAACAGATCAAGTGCAGCCCAAAGAGGGCGGAGAACCGTAATGCCAAAACGGATGACCAAAGAAATACGCTATGTCAGCCTGCCTGAAAGGCGCATTCAGGAAATTCAGGATCTGGTGAATTCCTGGCCATATGAAACCAAGTCTTTCATGCGGTCCCGCCTGAATCAGTACAAACCCCATTCTGACTGGTTCAATGCACTGCTGGATGCATTTTTGTCCCTGTTTCTGGAAGCCCCGGAAAGACGGTTCATCATTCTGAAAGATCCGGAGATATTGACCGACTGGCAGAGACGGTTTGAGATATCCGGTCAGACCAATCCGCTTCAGGCATGGAACAAGATACTGGAAAAAGAGGTTTCGGCCCGGGATTATCTTTATCTTTTAAATCTGTTGGACAACGAATTGATCGATGTTCATGTCCCGGTCGAGCTGTCAACACTGTTTGAAAAAATTTATCGGGCGCATATCCGAAAAGAATATCTATCGGATCCGACAGTACCCAAAGCCCCGCTGATTCTGTTTGTGGGCCCCAGCGGCAGTGGCAAAACATCGACAGTCACGCATACTCTGGAAAAGGTTGTTTTTCTGAATCAGGTCGTTCCCGAAGTGGACCTGAAACAAAAAAAAGAAGAAATTCTGGCAGGGGAGTCGTTCTGGAAATCCATCGAGCACCTTGATCCGACACTGGCCATGGAAATATCCAGAAGACGAAAAATCAAGCTGTACCAGTTTTTATCCCGTCTGCCCCTGATTCGATGGATATTGAAGCGCTTTATCAGCCACAGTCTGTCACAATTGCAGGAGCAGAGCCTTCCGGTCGACTATGCCATGGTCACCCCCAATGACTATCAGACCGCCCTGGCAGGCGAACCGGGCAATTATTTCAAAAAGGCCCTGGGCGATCCCCGAAAAACCGCTATCCGTCATATTGAAGAGGCCCACAGCGCATTTGGAAAGGCCGAGGGAAAAAACTCCGGTGTCGAACGGCAGCAGCGGACCCTGATCGATACATCCAACATTGTCATCGATGAAATCATCAGTGGCCGGCGGGACTGTTTGCTTCTCGCAACAACCGATCAGCCTGAACGCTTTGATTCGGCCATTTACCGGCGGTTTGTGGAAAAAGGTAAAATCATCGATTTGTCCGATTACTGGAAAAATCCGGAAAATTTGAAAGAAGTCATCCGGTTGGAACTGCTGCGAAACGACATTCGAATCACCGATAATCCAACGGATGAGTGTATCGTCAGAACCCGCTGCATGCATTCGGAGAAATTGGATGCAACCGTCACGCGGGTTTATGCCATATTCAGTGACCGAACCCTCAAGATCACGCCGGCCTATGTTCGGAAACTGATTCACTCAATCATCGAGATTCAGGGCGGTTTTTCTCCGGAGCACCTGGATGACAGTCTTCTGGTCAGAAAAGCATTCGAGCTGGTTGCCAGAAATGCGTTTGGGGATCTCTTTGACAAAGTCGTTAACCGGATGGACCGGAATGTCAAATGGGATGAATATGTCGGCAAGGTCAAGGATGTCTTTTCCGAAATGGCCAACAACTGTCTGTATTATGGCGTCAGTGAAGAAAAAGGCGTGGTGCTGAATGGCCCCCCCGGAAGCGGCAAGACCTTTCTGGCCCGAACCTGGCTGAGCGAAAACCGGGATATTCATGATATCGCCACCAGCCCCAGCGCACTGCAGGACCCGGCCAATCCCATCGAAGGCGCGGTGGACAATCTGGAAAAAATATATGATATCGCCAAGATGATTGCGCCAACCATGGTTTTTTTCGATGAGGGGGATTCCCTTGCACCCAGAAGAAGCGCATCCGGTGGTTCGCCTTCGGACAAGCTGACCAATAAATTTCTCAGTCTGATTGATGGTGAAATTCCGTTGAACCGGGTGTTTACCGTGTTGACAACCAATCGCCTGGATATTCTGGATCCGGCCCTGATTCGATCCAAGCGCCTAAAAGTAATGGATGTTTCCGGGCATTTGCGCCAAAAGGACATTCTGGATATTGTGGGGCTGACCCTGAAAGGCGCGCCGCTCTCGCCCAACATCAGCATCGAAACCATTCTGGAGATGGCCAAGGGCATCTGTAACACGCCGGCGGATTATGCAGCCTTTGTGGAAAAAGCCCGGTCGCTTCGCAGCACGGAATATGAGGTCATTCTGCGAATCCGGGAACTGGGTCAGGGACCCGCTGAAATTCAGGGAAAATTCATCAAATTCAATTTCAAGACGCTGATGGGGGTTCTGGACGCCATCGATGCGCCCCAGTCTTTGAAATCTCTTGTCAAAGGAAACCCGGGGGCATTTCTGGAGCATTATCCAGCGGTATTGTCGCTGCTTGGAGGCATTGGAGAAATGGACACCTATCCCATCATGGCGTCGCATCTTCAGTCCGCCCGTCTGGAAATTTCCCACAGCCCGGTCAAAAAAGGCAAGGTTCAGCTCGATGAATTTCTGGAAGCTGAACTGAGTCAGGAACCCCAGGTCGGTTTTATCATCGGGGTGGGCGCCAACGATGTGTCCGGCGTGCTGCTTCCCATTGCCACCAGCCTGACCTACAGCCTGTCACCGGAAAAAGTGCTGGTCACGGGAGCGGTATCCGCAGCCGGAGCCGCCAGTGCGGATCTGGAAATGGCGGTTCAGATGACCCAACAGTCGGCCAAGGAAGCCTTGACACTGGTCAAAAACTATCTTCAAAGCCTGGAACCCAAGGTCAGCATTCCCCGCCTGATGGGAGAGTTTCTGGATCAGTACACCATTCACCATCAGCTCCTGACCGCCTCCTACAATGTGGGCGGACCATCGGCCGGGTATGCCCTGGCCCTGAACACCTTGTCCGCACTGCTTCAGATTCCGGTGTATCATGACTTCGGCATTACGGGCGCGCCCTGGACAAAGGGCGTCACAAAGGCATCGATCGGGGGATCGGTCGTCATTGGCGGACACAAGAAAAAAACTGAAAAAGTCCTGCTTTATCTCAGACGGATGTATATGCCGCTTCAGAATTACAAGGATCTGGAAATGGATTTTCTGGTGAATTACTGGGACCAGAACAAGGACATTCTGGGGGTGACCAGCTTTGGCGACCTGGTTCCGGAAGTCATGTGGCTGAATTCAGAGTATGAGCGGGTGCTGCAGGAGTTGACCAGCCTTCGAATCGATTACAAACTGAAAAAATACAAGGGCCATTCCGCCAACGACGAGATCAAGGACCGTATTCTGAAAAACAAAACCATCCTTCAGGAAGAGCTGGAGAAAAAAATTGTGGAGCGACTGGAAGCCATTCGCAATTATCTGCGGAATCCGGTCAGTGATCCGCATCTGTCCCTGGAGGAAATCTTTATTGAAAGCGAGCGAAACAAACGCTTTTCCATCGCGCCCCTGTTCAATTATCTCAAGAATCAGAAAAACCGGCTGAAATTCCTGAGCCGGGACAAATCGTGATGGACTCACAACATAAGGGACGTTACCTTAAACTTTATAAATGGTCAGCGGTGACTGATCCTGCAGCAACTCCTCAGGCGATTTCAACCGGGTTTCATTGGAAATAACGGCAATGCCGCACTGCCTGTCATCCGGATTGAAATATCGTTCGGCAACCCGAATCACATCGTTTCGAGTCAACGACAGCAGCCGGCTTTTGAATCGGCTGCGGACATCATCAGTCAGAAAGACCAATTCCCGCAGAAATGCCTTTCGGGCAGCAGGTCCTGGCGGATCGGGTTTGTCGATATCTGCACAAACCTGCAAAATTCCTTCATGAATGTCTTCATCCGTATAGTGGCCGGATCGGATGAAATCCATGGCATTGCGATACACCGTCAGCGTAGCGGCGATATGGGGATCCCGGTATGAGGCAAAGCTGAACAGACCATCTTCTCCACCATACAGGGCAAACCCGCCATAGGCTCCGCCTTTTTCACGGATTTCCCGATGCAGATACAGGGACCTCAGCATTCTGGCAATCAGGGAAAGGGCTGCCGCGTCTTCATGATCCATTCTGACGGTTTCAAAGGACTGGGCGACAAACGAAACCGCCGTGTCCGTGGCCCAACCTTCGCGGGGATTATCGCCCTGCCACAGGACAGCAGGCGGACCGAAGCCGGGTACACCGTCCTGAATCAGGTTTTCATACAGCCTGCCGGGATAGTCCACGGTCCGTGAAAGCGGCGCGGATTCTCCGATAAATGCAAGCCGGATATTTGATCGGCAAAACACCTGAGATGCCATATCGCTTAGGCAATTCGCAATATTCTGGAGGGACGAATCGGAAAGTGTTTCGGTCAGGGATCGGATGAACCGGTACTGATGAACGCCTCCCCAGATTTCTCCCAAAGCACTGGACAGGGAAAATCGTCTTGTCGATAGCGAAATGGCCAGCCTGTGACCATTCTCGACAATCATGGATTCCATTCCGGCCCGGTATTCAAGAAGCAGATTTTTCAGCCTCGCCAGGTCATCAAACCGGGTTTCACAGATCAGTTCCTGAATCAACTCCAGCATGGGATCCAGATTCCGATTCAGGCATTTTGCATTCATTAAAATCATGGGCAGGCACTGGGCCGATGCGTCAAAACCGGTTCTGGCCTGTGGGGATGCGCCCATTCCGCCGGTATACCGGTCGATCAGCCGGGATATTTCCACATAATCATGCCGGGCAGAGCCGATTCGTGTCAGGCAGTGACAGAAAATGGGGACAAGCGGCAGTGCATCTTCAGAAAGCATGCCGGCGCCAGCCACTGCACTGACATAGACAATTCCAGCAGTCGGCTGTTCATAGGTGCGGCTGTCCAATTTCAGGCTGCGGGATGTCTCATGAATTTTGACGATATCGGGCGGAATGTCTTCCTTTTTCAGGGTGGGCAGGCAGGATACGTTTTCCAGGGTTTCCTGTCGCTGCTGAAGGCAATTTTCCGAATCGATGATTCCCTGAATCTGTTCCGGCAAAAGAAGGGACTGAATCCGGGCCAGGTCTGCGGATTCCCGTTGCCTTTCCCGTTCCGCCAGTTCGGAATCCGGAACCAGGGTCAGCCTGACCCGATGGGGATTTTCCAGAAAATACCGTTTGATCACATTTTCCAGAAGCGATTCTGTCATTGCCTGTCTGCGAAGTCTTTCGATATCCGCATCGATATTTAACAGTCGAACCGGATCACCGCCATGAATCCAGGTTCCGGTCATGCCGAGCAGGAGCCGAAGGCCATGGGGATAGGGTGTATTGACCACTTCTTTTCGATGAAATTCGATTTGATGCAGGGCAGATTCAATCAGATCCCTGTCGATACCCGCATCTGTCAGCCGACTCAATGTATCCAGAATGATTTTCTGAATGGTCTCGACATTCTCAGCCCTGACATCCTTCAGTCCACAGGAAAAGAATATGTCCCGGTTATCGGCATCCAGTCCCGATCCATCTGATAGCGAAGAACCCAGACCCGAGTCGATCAGGGCTTTTTTCAGCGGAGAGGCCGCGTTTCCCAAAAGCACCTCATTCAATAGCGCAAGAGAAAGAATGCCGAACGTATCCTGAATATCAGCCAGAAGCCAGGCCAGGCAAATCTGATGTTTTTGGGAAATATCTTCAGGCTGGTTCAGGGCATAGGTATATTCCGCGCTTCTGGGGGATGTCCAACGAGGCTGGGATGGAACATCCGTGTCCGGCTGAATCCGTTCAAACCGGTATAGCACGGTTTGGGAGATAAATTCCAGATGTCGGACCAGCGGCAGATTCCCATAGGTATAAAACCAGGCATTGCTGGGATGGTAGTGCCGGGCGTGAAAGTCCTTTAGGTTCTGCCATGTCAGAGAGGGAATGTCACGGGGTTCCCCCCCGGAGTTGAAGCGGTAGGTCGTATCCGGATACAGCGCATTCAACAGAGACCGGGCCATGACCTGGGACGGGGACGACATGGCCCCTTTCATCTCGTTATAGACCACGCCGGTAAAAATCAGTCTGGGGACTTCCGGGTTTTCCGGATCGGGCACAAGAGACAGCCTGTGTCCCTCCTGCATGAAACTCAGTTCATCCAGGACCGGAAAAAATGCGGCATCCAGATACACGCCCATCAAGTTATAATAGTCTTTTTCAATCTGAGTGGCAAACGGATACATGGTCCAGTCAGAGGCGGTGAATGCATTCATGAACGTACTGAGACTTCTTTTCAGCATGGAAAAAAACGGATCCCGAACCGGATATTTCTGAGAGCCGCACAGGGCTGTATGCTCCAGGATATGGGCCACACCGGTGGAATTCCGCGGCACGGTTTTAAACACCACACCAAAGGCATTTTCACGATCCGAATTGGAAAGGTGAATATGCCTGGCCCCTGTGGCCTCGTGCACCAGTTCGGTCAGCACACACTGAAGCGAATCAATGTTGGCGATACGCTGAATGCGATACCCGGAAATGAACTGGCCTTCGCTGAATTTGGAATCGGCTGTTTTTTCGGTCATAGATCTACTCCGTGTTTTGGGTCGTGACATCGTGAGGTCATGAAACGTACCGTGAGATTTTTATTGCTGGGGGCGAACGGTCGGTTGTGCAGGTTGAAATCCTTTAAATCATTAAAGGGTTCGGGGTTTGCAGATCACTTCCCGAATACACATGTCTGAAAACAGGGTGGACTGGTGGGCAGGTTTTAAAACCAGCGCGGCATCAAGGCCTTTGGCTGTGCCGCCAATTGAAATGATATCATTTCCGCTCAACATGCCGGCATCCGCAGCCATGATGGATATTTCGACAGCGACTTTGGTTCCCTGTCCAAAGAGCCGAAGCGTGTCGGCAATCAAAAGAACCGGATAGATACCGGAATATTTCTTGTGAATGGACCGCTCCACGCCGGATAGTGCGTGTGTGGCTGAAACCACTTTGGCACCTTTCTGCTCCAGGTCCGCGCGAACTGCATCCGGCATGACTTTTTTAAACGGCTTCCGGAATCCACAATGATAGGTCACCACAACAATCTGGAGTCCGTTAAAAATCTCAAGCGCCCGATATCCGGATTTCCCCGTGCTTGAGCTGACCACAATTTCCTGAATACCCAGTTGAACCGCCCGTTCATAAGCAAGAACCAATGTCTGTTCCGTATTGCCTTCTCCGGGTTTTTCAAAAATCATGACAAGCTCCTGTATACCGGGATTTATCCCAGAGACGAAAATACCATCTCACGATTCACGAGATACGCGTCAACATGCTCATAGCTTTTAAGATAATGATTTTGGGAAGGCAGCAGGGAGGGGATAGGCCTTTTGCGGCTGACGCCTTGAAAAACCGTCGGCCATCCCCGACCGATAACGCATCCAAAATCTTTATCTTGAAAGCTATCAGTTATTGCCAGGGTGTTTCTCACACCCTGGCAAACTGTTCACCGTTCACGGTTCACCGCTCACTTTCATCGATAATCAGAATCAACCCACCTGGGTCTTGAGTTGTTTGCCCGGCCGGAATCGAACCACATTGCTTTCTTTGATATCGATTTTTGCACCGGTGGCCGGGTTGACGCCCTGTCTGGCCTTGCGATGGACTTTGACAAACGTGCCGAATCCAATCAGAGAAATTTTGCCATCCTCTCCTTTCAGCGCATCCACAACACCTTCGGTCATGGCTGCCAGAGCCTTACCCGCCTGTACCTTGGTGATACCGGCAGCTTCTGCCATTTGTGCAATCAATTCATCTTTCTTCATTTTTTCCCCTTCCTTCTTGTTTGGATTGAACTGAACATCGCTATAGACTTTCAGAAAATTCATTTCACAAGGCAGCAGGGCGGGGATAAGCCAAATTCGGCTGACGTCTTGAAAAACTGTCGGCCATCCCCGACCGATAACGCATTGAAATTATTTTTCTGAAAGTCTATACCATTGATTTACTGCCATGAGGCAGCCGCAATATAAATTTTTTGATAATGCGCCGGGTTGCTCCGCGGTCCGGAAAAAACCTAACCGTAAAATCCGACACGCCGTCTTGCCAGGGCATTTTACAAAAAATTTAAAGATATGCTCATATAGCAATGGATTGACTTTTACATCAAGGAGAATTTAATATTCTTTGGTCTATATTTGTGCATTTTATGAAGACACATCGCAAAAATCGTGATATCAACCATTGACGGCATGTCTTTGAATGGAAATTATTGACACAATAAGGCAGTGTGCAGAAGTCAGAAATTAAGATACCAGCGGCATAAATCATTTTCATATCCCGGGATGTAGTCCCTGTCGATTAATGGCCGTTAATTATTAATTTAATATGGATCAGGCATCCTCAGGCATCCATATGATCAATGAACGGAATACACGATGGCTTTTATTCAAGGCAAAACAGCCAAAATCCTGTTGATTGCTTTCGTTATCGTCGGTCTTCTGGGTGGAATGGCGGTTTTTCAAATGAAAAAAAAACCGGCTTTTTCATTTACCGGGCACATTCCGGATAGTTTCACCTTTTTTGATCTGGGCGCGAACTCCAGATATGACAGCCAGATGCGTGACAACCTGAAAAATCGGCTGGGATCTGATTCAATTGCCTATCGGGGAACCATTGATCTGATTGGAACGGATAAAAAGTTCTTCCAGTCCCACTTTGATCGCCTGTATGAGCTGCATATGGCATTGAATTCGCCGGCAGGTGAACGGGTGGAGCACAACGTCGTTAAATTGACCTACCGATATTCATGGCGTCAGGATTCTCCATTCAAATATGTCGATCTGATATTTTCCAATTACACCGGGCTGCCGCTGATATTCAGCATTCTCATGACCCAGGAAGGAGCCGGTATTCTGGATACCCTGATTCAGAAATATGGTAACCCCCTTGCCATTGATGACGATCAATCCCCCGGGAAGATTCAATATTGGGAAAAAGACCGGGACATTCTGATTGTATCTGTCAGTCCTGACCGGCTGGGAAATTTAGAATACCGGGTCACAATCTATTTTGTCAATAGCCTGTCGATGCTTCTGGAAACTGAAAGAGAAGAAGCCAGGCTTCGTGAAGAAAAAATCAGACGGGCCGCTGACAGAGCTTTCTAATAAAAAGGCTGAAAATGACATTTACCGCTTTTCTTCTGAATCCTGCCTTTTGAAAACCGGAATCGACAGATAACACATGCGTTTCATTTCCTTTCTTCCCCGCGTGACCGTCTCCAGAACAATGCCGCTGGTCAGACTGAGAAAGGCCAGAACCATGATTCCCATTGACAGGATGGCCGTCGGGAACCGGGGCACCAGCCCGGTTTCCATATAGGTCATAATGATCGGTACTGCCAGGGCCATGGACAAAAGCGCCAGACAGGCAAACAGAATGGTAAACGCGGTCAGCGGACGCTCTTCCTTGAAAAGCCCCAGAATGGTCACCAAAATACGAAATCCGTCCTGGTATGTTCTCAGTTTACTTTGTGATTCACTGGGTCTGCTTTTATAGGGCGTAATCACCTCGCCGGTCGGCATCCGCATTTCCAGCGCATGAATCGTCAATTCGGACTCGGTTTCAAATCCTTTTGACAGGGCCGGAAACGATTTCACGAATCGTTTGGAAAACACCCGGTATCCGGAAAGGATATCGGTGAAGCTTTTTCCAAACAAAAATCCCATGAATCCGGTCAACAAATCATTTCCAAACCGGTGGCCTTTTCGAAACGCCATGGCATCGTGTTCTGTCAACCGGGTTCCAACCACCATATCCAGTTTTTCATCAATCAGTTTTTGAATCATTTCCGGCGCACTGAAGGCGTCGTATGTGTCATCGCCATCCACCAGAACATAGATGTCTGCCTCGATGTCTGCAAACATGCGGCGAACGACATTGCCTTTCCCCGGATGGGGTTCATATCCCACAACCGCGCCGGCCGTTTTCGCCCTGGCGGATGTCTGATCCATCGAATGGTTGTCATACACATACACCACTGCCTGGGGAATGGCGGATTTAAAACCTGTGACCACCTGACCAATGGTTTTCTCTTCATTGTAACAGGGAACCAGAACCGCTACAGTATAGGGAACTTGACCCAATGAATTTGGCATAAATGACCTTTGCATCAACTTTAGACATCAGGATGGTATGATCACCGGGATTATGGCATAAAATCAGGAATTAGCCCCGTCCGGTTCGATAAACCTGACAGAATCGTAATACATCGTCAAGATTGTTTTCGATCCGCGGCTTGAACCAGAGACAGATGCCCGGTTGCAGCTCAAGCCCGAAAGACTGTAACGAATCACTGGTTGCGACGCGATCACCAGACCGGTATATGACATACAACGGGCCGGAATGTCTGGTCAGAATCTCTTCCATCCAGTGATCATAGCCGTTTTTTGTTTTCCAGTAGAGATTGAAATAACTCTGAATCCGCAAAAACCGGATCTGAGGGGGGAAGAGCGGAATCAGATAGGACATGGGATCGGTTCCGGTCATCAATATGATGGTCTGATCCGGGGATTTTATGTGAGGCAGGTCCGCACCAAAATAATCATCACCCCATTCGACCCGGCCCCAGTCAGCGGGATTCAGTGTGCAGAGAATAAAACCGAAACAGAGAATGACGGCGATGCGCCTGGATTTTTCCGATGAGAACAGGCGATAAAAAGCCAGCCAGATGCCCAATGGCGCCAGCAGCTCCAGAACCAGTGCATAGCGGAAAATGGAAAACATTTTCAGCCATACCAGATAGGAAATGCCAAAGAATGCAATAAAATATTGTTCACAGGATTGGCACACCAAATTGTGCTGCATTTTTTTTACAGGCACTGCATCCGGTCGAAAACGGGCCGAAACCCATCGGGTCAGCAGGATCAGGCACAGAATGAAGAGAATCGGGAGTCTGAAATCCGTAAACGGGACTTCGGATATCTCATACGGATCAATAACAAAACACATCACCTTTAACAGGGCTTCGCCTGTGGTCTGTGGAAGGAAACTGGTGTCCCGATAACTCCACAGAAAGGCCATGGGTGACTTGAAGATATCATTGAAATAGGGAAACAGCGGATTTTTGAATCGCTTCCACATTTCAACCAGCCAGAATCCGTTGGTGACCGCCATGCCAATCAGAACGCCGACTCCAAAAAGAAAGGACTGAATGAAATTCTGCCGGAAAGACAGCCGGAACGCAAAAAACGCCGCACACAATCCAATGGCGTACATGACTGTTGGCTGTTTGAGACCGAATGCCAGTCCGGCCAGGGTTCCGGCTGCAAGCACCAGGGAAATTTGCAGCGACCGGTTTGGGCTGAAAAACAGTTCTGCATGGCGAAGAATCATCCAGAGTGATGTCAGAATCATCAGGCTGAGCAGATTGTCGCTGAACATGGTTCCGAATTCAGAAATATTGCCCGCGCCGATCATCCCGGTCATGGCGATGAAAAATCCGAGTGCGCGGGAATGCGGCACATTCTGAAGAACCAGAAACCGCCTGGAGATGAGATACAGGAGTGGAAAATTGAATCCCTGAATCAAGCCCAGGAGGAACGCAACCGCCTTTGGGGGAAGCCAGGTAATGGCATAGTAATAGGGAATATAGAACAGGGGATTGTAAAAATTGGCAATCTGGGCCGGGAGTGCATCATATGAAAGTCGGCCGGTCAGAAAGGCATAGGGATTGTAGTAATGATAGTTCCGCAAATCCCAGTTGGCGTCCTGCCCCATCCAGATGGCCACAAGGCCGGTCAGTGCCGGTATGATCAGCCAGGAAAGAATCGTCAGCGCAAGCGGGGATCGATCATCTGAAATGGATAACGCATTCATTTTTCTGTCCTCTGTCCGCCATCTTCTGGCTTTTTCGCTCTCACCCGGTTCAGAATTCGCATCACCAGACCGGTTATCTCCGAAATTCGAAAGACAGTTGCCGAAACCGCCATGAACAGGATAAATATCAGGCTGATCAGCAGGATCAGAACCAGGTTTCCACCAATACCAGCAAATTCAAACAAACTGATCGCCATTCGTCTGGCCCACTCCAGAAAAAATCCAAGCGGAATGCTCAGGCCGGCCATTTTCAGAAAAAACCGCCAGACATCCCGGCCTTCATGGTTACCACTGGTTTTGTTCCACATGAAATAGAGAATACCGACCTGAAATATGACAGACAGGGACAGGGCCAGGCTGACCCCAAACACACCCATAAACCGCATTCCAAGCAGAAACAGCGGAATACTGAACAGCGCGCATCCGGTGCTGAAGAGTGTGGGGGTCACTGTATTTTGAACCGCATAATACCCTCTGACCACGACTGTCTGGATGGAAAACGCAAATGCACCAATCAGCATGAACAGAAGCACCCGGGATGTCAGTGCAGCCGCATCCGCATCAAATTTTCCCCGTTGAAAAAGCAAAAAGACAGTTTCATGCCGAAGGGCCATCAGCAGAACCGAAACCGGAATAATCAGGCACAGATAGCGAATGGCCGTATTCAGCAACCGGTTCATCTCATCCAGTTGATTCTGGGCGGCCAGGCGCGCCATATAGGGAAACGAGGCCATTCCAACCGCCTGCCCGAACACACCCACCAGCATATACACCACCCGCAGGCTGTAATTCAGGCTGGCAATGCTGCCGGCGGGCAGCCATGATCCGAAAAATTTCAAAAAAATCTCGGTGGAAAAGGACATGCCCATGCCCAGAATCAGAGGAATGGTGGCCCTGATATATTGTTTCAAAGCCGGATGCGTGAATCCGGATTTCACCTGATACACCATTCCGGCTGCTTGGGCGCCTTTGATCTGAAGCAAAAAATTTCCGGCAAACGCGCCGGCCAGAACCCCCCAGGAAAATCCCTCCATGCCAAGCCACGGGCCCAGAGCAATGCCGCCCAGAATGATTCCAGCATTATAGACCAGCGGAGCAAGCGCGGGAAAGACAAACCGTTCCTTGGCAAACTGAACGGCTGTCAGGAGCCCGCCGCAGAAAAAGAAAAGCTGGGCTGGAATCATGATTCGCGTCATGCGGATGGCGGATGTTCTGACTTCGCTGTCATGAAGGCCGGGAGCCAGAAGGGATATCAGCTCGGGCGCCATTATCCAGCACAGGCAGCAGGCCGCCAGAACCAGCGTACCGAAACTGTTCAGAATGATGGAAAAAATATTCCATCCGGCGTTCTCGTCCTGACGGGTGAGGCAGGCGGCAAATAACGGGATGAACGTGATGGACAAAAAGCCGCTTCCGGCAGCGTGATTCAGAATTTCCGGAATGATGAAGGCAACCTGATAGGCATCCACTTCCGGCCCGACGCCGCCAATCCAGGCGATGACCATTTCCCGAACCAGGCCCAGAACCCGGCTCAAAAAAACCGAAATCATCAGAATCAGCGATGCCATACCCACTTTTTTAAGAAGAGATGGCGTCATGGATGTCAGTTCGTCCGATGTGTGAAGAAAATTTCAGGGAAGACGCGAGCCGATCCTGAAGGAAAGATGAAAAAGCCGTTGCATCCGGTTCCGGTAGCGCAATGTCAATTCCGACAATTCCCATGGGCAGGGGCCAGTCAAACCGGCCAGCCAACCGGCAGGCATCTTTTTCCGTTGTCACCAGCATATCCGCTTGATGGTCCACTGCATTGCGAACGATGTATTCGATATCCGTTGGCGAATAGTGGTGATGATCCGAATACTCCAAAAAACCAACCGGTTGACACCCCATATCCTGAATGGATTTCCGAAAATCCGCGTTCCGGGCAATGCCGGAAAAGGCAAACATGCGGCAGGCGGACAGATCGATATTCTGAGCGGGCGGAATCGAAAACCATTTCGCTTGAATGGTCTGATTTTTTTCTGCGGGTTGGACACGCCGGATACTGGCGCGGTGATACGACCGGAAAATAGGCATTTCGGGCGGAATCCCGGCTGGTCGCGTGGATTGGGGTGCCGCACCCATTTTGCATCGGGTCAACAGAATCGCATCTGCTGCCCTCAGGGCCGAAACCGGTTCCCGCAGCGGGCCGGCGGGAACAACCCAGCCGTTTCCAAACGGCTGTTCATCGTCCAGCAGAACCAGATTCACATCCCGAAACAACCGGAGATGTTGAAACGCATCATCCAGCACCAGAACAGTTGAAGAAAATGCCTGAATCGCTTTCATGCCGGATCGATACCGGTCTTTTCCCACCAGAACCGGAACCCCTTTCAACTGCTGCGCCATCATCAGCGGTTCGTCTCCGGCCATATCCGCATCCAGAAGAATGTTAACCCCATCGCTGACCACACCGCCTGATTTTTCGGCTCCGCCAAGATATCCCCGGCTGAGAACTGCCGGCCGAAATCCCTGGCGTTGAAGGAGACGGGCGATATAAACCGTCATGGGGGATTTGCCGGTTCCGCCCAGCGTAATGTTTCCGACCGATATCACGGGGCAGGGCAGTTTTTGAACCATCTGTTGTTTCAGTTCAATCCGTCTTCGCCGTTTTTGTGCGGCCAACCCGTAACCGGCAGACAGAAGAGACAGCGCATGACGTAAAAGCGGCCAGCTCCGGGTGGTTCTGCCCAACATGATGGATTCAATCCGGCTGAAAAGTGGCAAATTGATTTGACGCATGGTGATTTACAGGGTTTTCCGAATCCGTTCAATGGTCTTTTTAATTGCGCCCTGATGGGATTTCATGACATCCTGAGCGCGACGGCCCATTTCTTTGGCTTTTTGCGGGCTGTGCAACAAACCGAGAACCGCTTCAGTGAGATCCGATCCGTTTTCGACCCGGATGGCCGCATCTGACTGCAACAGGGTCCGGGCGATTTCCTCAAAATCCTGCATATGGGGTCCGAACAGAACCGGCGTGGCATAAAAAGCCGGTTCCAGGGGATTGTGGCCGCCAAAATCCATCAGGCTCCCCCCGATCACCGCGACATCCGCCAGTGCATACAGGCTTCTTAAGAGTCCGATGCGATCTACAATAATCACATGCGGTGGCTCGATTGCGGACGTCATCATTTCTGTAAGCATCCGGACAGAAAGTCCGGCATCAGCAGCCAGCCGGGATATGTCTTTTGAACGGTTCGGATCACGGGGGGCCAGAATCAGGCGAAACGCCGGAACGGTCTGGCGAATGGCGTTACAGGCTGCCAGCAGAATCGTTTCTTCTCCGTCGTGGGTGCTTCCGCCGATCAGGATTTTTGTATCTGATCCGGGCAGAAGAATTCGAGTCAGCTTCTCCAGTGATGCGTCTATCCCGGGTGTCAGTTGGTCAAATTTAAAATTACCCATGACGGTTAATCGGCCAGAATCCACGCCCATTTGAAGAAATCGATTCAAATCCCGCCGGGTTTGTACGCAGATGGCGGAAAATTCATTGAAAAGCGGCCGAAACAAAAATCTGAACCGATTGTATCCGGTAAATGATTTTTCGGACAGACGCGCATTGACCCAGAACACCGGTATGTTGCGGTGGTGCATGGCATTCAGAAAACCGGGCCAGATATCGGTCTCCACAACGGCGACAACACAGGGATTGACCTGAGAAATGATTCGCCAAAGCGACCATTGCAAATCATAGGGAAAGTAAAAAACCGCATCCAGAATATCGTTCAGATGGTGTTTTGCCAGTTCAAAACCGGTCAGGGTGGAGCTGGAAAACACAACAGGCCGGTCGGTTATTCCGGTTTTCATGCTGATGGCAAACGGAACAGCAGACCAGGTTTCGCCTACGGACAGGGCATGAATCCAGACAGGCTTTCTCTGTTTCGGCGGATAGTTGGCAATCTTTTGAAGGTCAGGCAGTCTGAAACCGGACCGGTACAGGATCGACTTTCGCCGTTTTTCTGAAAACAGAACAGCCCACAGAATCCACGGACTGCCCAATATCACCGCCATGGTGGAAAGCGTGTGATACACATACAACCAGATGGTGCGGCAAACAGACATGGCAACGCTACTCTGCATTGATCAGGGCGATCAGGCCCACGCACAGAAAAACCAGGTTGGCCAGCCAGACCGCGATAACTGACGGCAGCATATCGCCATATCCCAGGGATGTACAGAAACTGTTGAACACCCAGTATAAAAAGGCCATGCCCACACCATAGGCAGTCCCAACAGGCATCCCTTCCTTCAGGTTTCCCCTGAGGGATATGCCAAGCCCGGCGATGGACATGATCATGCACACAAACGGAAAGGCAATCTTTGCCTGGAGATCGACCCGGTAAACCCCTGCTGAATATCCCTCGCTTTCAATTTTTCGAATATATGTCAATAGCTCCCGAAAACCCATTTCCGAGGATTTTTTGGCGACAGTCTTCAGATCATTGGGATTCAGTTCCACAGCCACGGTCAATTCATCATGATGTTTCACCTGATAGACATCGTTTTCCTTATCCAACGTCTGCTCCAGAATTCTGAACAGCCGAAGCTGTCCATCTTCAAAAATGCCTTCCTCTGCATCGATCCGTCGAATCAGACTGAACTGATCGCCAAAATAATTCAGGGTGATGGCATACAGCTTCTGCTCGGATGGATTGTAATGCTTGATATGGATGATGGCTTGTTTTTCCCGAATCCAGATGTTCTGCTCGCGGGTGAGTACGGCATGTTCTTTTCGAACTTCCTGTATCCATATGGCATCGGCCCGCGATATGGTTGCCGGCACCACGATTTCCTGAAGAAAAAACAGCAGAATGGTAAAAATCAGTCCGATGGAAAGCGTTGGCTTCAGGAGCGAATAGACGCTGATGCCGCTGCTTTTCAATGCGATGATTTCATTGTTTTTGGTCATGACGCCAAAACAGATCAGAACTGAAAGCAAAACGCCGACCGGAATGATCTGGGAGATAATAAACGGAATTTTATGAATGAAATAAATTCCTGCGCGAGAAAGTGGAACGCCGGCTTCCATGAAATTGTCTATTTTTTCAAAAAAATCCACTGCCAGATAGACCCCCACAACCAGGGCCAGAACCAGCGCAAAATACTTCAGGATTTCCCGTGTCAGATATCGATCCAGTATGGTCATCATGATTGGATTGCTTTCACCCACGGTATTTTTGAAAAATTCTTTTCAACACGCCATTCCTCAGAATGATTTCGAAGAACGGCCGTTCGTTTACCGTATAAATCAGAATCCATATTCCCATACCGGCCATGACGATGTTGGGCACCCACATGCCGATGATCGGGGGATAGGTACCGGCCTCTCCAAATACCCATCCGGCAGAAAGCAATATGTAATAAACCAGAAAAAAAATCAGACCCAGACCGATTCCAAATGAGCGCCTGGAGGATTTTGACTGGATGCCAAGCGGAACAGCCAGAATTCCCAGTGCAAAACAGGCAAACGGAAGCGAGAATTTTTTATGATACTCCATCAGTGTCAGATAATACTGTCTGTCTTTGATTTTGGTTTCATCCAGATAGGCGGAAAGTTCTCCCAGATACATTTCTTCCTCATCCTTTGGCCCATGAAGGCCGGCTCCGGCACGCTGCTGACGGGTGTCCAGACTGATATCGTAGGTGGAAAACTGGACGGTGTTCACGGACCGGTTGCTGATATCCACCTGATTGATGGTGCCGCTGTAAAGCCGGAGCATGACCGAATGTTTTTCCGGGTCGATAATCAGATTTCCTTTGGGGGCCACGACCGTACTGATGATATTGGTGTTCCTCTGATCTTCGATAAACACATCCGTCAATGTACGGGTTTTGGCATCCATATGCGTGACATACAGCATGACGCCCTTGAACGCATCATTGAATGTTCTCTCCTTGATGGCAACATCCAGATGTCGTTCGGCCGTTTCGATAGCCAGTTGCTTAAAGGCGATTCGGCCCCACGGCAGTCCATAAACGGCCATGAATCCGGTCAGAAGAAATCCCATCAGACAGAATGTCATCACCGGTGGAAGCAGTTGATACAGATTGATCCCACCTGCTTTCAGTGCCGTTATTTCATTGTCTCCGGACAGGCGGAGGAATGTCAGCAGAATCGACAGCATGACCGACATGGGAATGACGAATTCCAGAAAAAACGGCAGATTGTACAGCATCATCAGACCGATTCGGGACAACCCCATGTTGTAGTTGACGACCATATTGGTGATTTCCAGAATCTGGGTCATCAGAAACACAAAGGAAAAAAAAACCATATTGATGAGAAAAGGCGGCAACAGCTCCTGCAGGAGATGGCGGTATATGATGGTGTTGATTTTCATCACACAATCTCCAGAACCTTTTCGGTATTGATTCCGTATCGCTTCATCCGGTTATAGACCGTCACCCGGGAAACCCCCAGGACCTCGGCGGCCCGGGACTGGTTGTTGCCGGTTTTTTTCAATGCCTCGATCAGTTCCTGTTTTTCAATCTCCCGCAGGTTGAAAGACTGGCGTTTGGGCTCGGTCAGGACAGGTTGTCCGGGCCGAAGAACGGCCTGGGGCAGATGGGCAGGCAGAATCAGGGTATCGTGACAGGCCACGAATGCATATTCAAATGCGCTTTTCAGTTCCCGGACATTGCCTGGCCAGTCATGGCGCATCAGGACATCCATGGCCTGCCGGCTGATGCCCTTGACCGGCTTGTCACTTTTCAGCCGGATTTTCCGGAAAAAGGTCTCGGCCAGCAGGGGAATGTCCGCCAGCCGGTTCCGCAGCGGCGGCAAATGGATGGGAATGACATTGATTCGAAAGAAGAAATCTTTTCGAAATTTTCCTTTCTCGACCAGACTGGGCAGATCCCAGTTGGTGGCCGAAATGATTCGTACATCCACGGGAATGGGGGTGCTTGCGCCCACCCGCTCGATGGTTTTTTCCTCCAGCACCCGCAGCAGCTTGACCTGTGTGCCGGTCGGAAGATCCCCGATTTCATCCATAAAGAGATCGCCGCCCGAGGCTTTTTCAAAACGTCCCATCCGGTCCTGAATCGCACCGGTGTAGGCGCCCCGAACATGGCCGAACAGCTCGCTTTCCAGCAAAGAATCGGTCAGACTGGCACAGTTGATCTTGATAAAGGGAGCGTTGCGTCGATCGCCTATTTCGTGAATGGCCTGGGCGACCAGTTCTTTCCCCGTACCGCTTTCACCATAAACAATGACAGGCGCATCCGAGGCTGCGGCGTTTTTGATCAGATCAAACACCTGCAGCATGGGCTGACTGGTTCCGATGATGCCATAAAAGCCATCCCGGGAACGCAGCTCTTCCCGAAACGCCTCGATCTGAATATCTTTTTCAATCAGATCGGACATATCGGTCAGGGTTCCGACCGCGCCGATCACGTTTCCAGTACTGTCCCTCAGAATGGACGCATTCTGAATCACATGAATGATACGGCCGTTTCTGGCCCGTATGGTGGATTTGCGGGTATTGACTTCGCCGTACCGGAACAAATCGCACCAGTGATCATCGGCTGGTTTGCATACCTGTGAACAGGCGCCACACGCCAGAATACTGCAAGCATTGCCCAGAAGCTCATCCTGACAATATCCGGTCATGGCTTCAAAAGCCCGGTTGACCGATACGATGGCCCCACGCGTGTTTACGATCATGATTCCGTCCCGGATGGTGTTGACCACCGTTTTCCAGTACCGGTCCAACTCCTGCTCAGACATAACTGTAAAACATTCCTGTTAAGGTTTAGCATATGTAAAGGGTTGAAATTTTAACAGCTTGACAGATAGAGGGCAAGCAGTTTATCCCACCGGCGCTTCGTTCATGAAGCAACTACTTGAAAATATGTGATTAACAAGATCCAATCAAAAAATTGATTCGGGTTGGCCCAATATTTGCTGTATGGTTAATATTGGACAGAATAACAGGAGACGCTTCAGATTGAATGAAAAAGTCGATTATACGCTGGATGTTCGAGGCATGATCTCCCCATTTTCGTTGTTGAAGGCTTCCCTGATGTTTCAGCGAATGAAACCCCGTCAGGTACTGGAGATTCGGGGTTGTGATTCCGACATGCAGCGGGACCTGCTTCGGTTGCTGCCGGATGCGTCATACGAAATGGTTCGACCGGATTCCCTGACAACCGATATCGAAAATATGATGGTTCGGCTGAAAAAGATGGTGAACGGCGGACGAACGACAGA
>Ga0366817_10056_pt1 | contig 48993 bp, 48 predicted proteins | sample TotcelFGM3001N13_FD_207092 | JGI IMG/M metagenome (GOLD analysis project Ga0366817, IMG submission 207092) | Enriched cells from coal bed in the Powder River Basin, Montana, United States - Total cells FGM rep3 HSBNCT.FGM.300.1.N13 ...
ATCAACACCATCATCGTAAAAGGAGCCCGGGAACACAATCTGAAGAATGTGGATGTGGAACTGCCCAAGAAAAAGTTTATCGTTTTCACCGGCGTATCGGGTTCCGGCAAATCCAGCCTGGCATTTGACACCATTTTTGCCGAGGGCCAGCGCCGGTATGTGGAATCGCTTTCCGCTTATGCCCGGCAATTCATCGGTCAGATGGAAAAACCGAAATATGATACCATCCGTGGTCTGTCTCCCACCATTTCCATCGAACAGAAGTCAGCCAGTAAAAATCCGCGGTCGACCGTCGGCACCATTACCGAAATTTATGATTATCTCCGGGTGCTGTTTGCCCGAATCGGCGAGCAATTCTGCTGTAAATGTGGCCAAAAGGTCGGTGAGGGAAATGCCCAGACCATGGTTCAGCAGATCATGGAGATTCCACCGTCCTCCCGGATTCTGATTCTGGCCCCGATTGTGGAAAACCGTAAAGGTGAACACCGCAAGCTGTTGGATGATCTGAAAACAGAGGGGTTTTCCCGGGTGCGGGTCAATGGCGTGGTGCAGGTTATGGAGGATGTTCAAGGGCTGGCCAGGCACAAGAAGCATAATATCGAAGTGGTGGTGGATCGCCTGACGATTCGGGATGATGATGACTTCAAACAGCGTCTGACAGATTCGGTGGAGACAGCCCTTCGTCTGGGAGGTGGTCAGCTTATTATTCATATTCTGGGCCGGGAGGATCTCAAGATGAGTGAGGCCAGGTCATGCTGCGGCATTGCCTATCCGGAACTGGATCCACCGCTTTTTTCATTCAATTCCCCCATGGGCATGTGTCCGGACTGCAATGGCATTGGCAGCCAACTGTATATGGACGTGGAAAAAATTGTACCAGACCCGGATCTGACCATTCGGGAAGGTGCCGTGGCGCCGTGGCGGGGATATTTTTCCCGAAAAAATGGCGACAGCGGATCCTGGGGCATGCAGCAGTTGAACGCCATGGCGGAGCAGTGGGGCATTGATTTTGATATCCCCTGGAAAAATCTGCCGATGGACCAGAAAAATATCATATTAAACGGTTCCAAGGGCCGGGAACTAATGGTCCGGTGGGATTCGGAAAAGATTCATGGCGACTTTCAGACCTCCTGGGAAGGGCTCGTCAATATGATGATGCGGCGGTATATCCAGACCCAGTCCGAAAGCCAGAAACGGTATTACAATTCCTTCATGTCCGACCGAAGCTGTCAGATATGCGGCGGCAAACGCCTGAAACCCGAGGTGCTGAATGTCCGGGTGTCCGGCCATTCCATCATTGAAATCACCCAGATGACCATTGCCGATGCCTATCGTCTGTTCAGCGAAATGGAACTGACCGGAAACCGGAAGCTCATTGCATCCGAACTGCTAAAGGAAATCAACAGTCGCCTGGGATTTTTGCTCAATGTCGGCCTGGATTATCTGTCACTGGACCGTAAAGGCCCCACCCTGTCCGGCGGTGAATCCCAGCGTATCCGGCTGGCTTCTCAGGTTGGATCCGAGCTGACCGGTGTGCTGTACATTCTGGATGAACCCTCCATTGGCCTGCATCAGCGGGATAACATCAAGCTTCTGGAAACCCTGTGTCACCTGCGGGATATCGGAAACACACTGATTGTCATCGAACATGACCAGGAGACCATGGAAGCTGCGGACTGGGTTGTGGATATCGGGCCTGGCGCTGGCCTTCTGGGTGGTCAGATCGTGGCCCAGGGAAGCCCGGAAGACATCCGGAACAACCCGGTCTCGATCACCGGCAGATTTCTGAGCGGCCTGGAAAAAATCGATCTGCCAAAAACCCGACGGGTGTCTGGCAAACAGTGGATCACGATTCAGAATGCACAGGAAAACAATCTGGCCAATGTCACTGTCAAAATTCCGCTGGGCCTTCTGGTGGCGGTAACCGGTGTCTCCGGCGCCGGCAAATCAACGCTCATCAATCAGATTCTGTATCCGGCCCTGGCCAGACGGCTGCATAACGCAACCCTGGAAGTGGGTCGTTGTGAGGGCATAGCGGGTCTGTCTCATTTGAACAAGGTCATCAATATCGATCAGAAAGCCATCGGACGTACACCCAGAAGCAACCCGGCAACCTATACCAAGGTGTTTGATCCCATTCGGGATCTTTTTGCACTGCTGCCCGAATCACGCGCCAGAGGGTATCAGAAAGGACGTTTTTCATTCAATGTCAAGGGCGGGCGGTGCGAGTCATGCCAGGGGGATGGATATATCAAGGTGGAAATGCACTTTCTGGCAGACGTGTATGTGCCCTGTGAGACCTGCCGGGGCAGGCGATTCAACAGCGCGACCCTGCAGGTCAAATATAAGGGACATTCCATTGCAGACGTACTCGATCTGTCTGTAAGGCAGGCACTGGAACTCTTTGGAACCTATCCGGCAATCAAATCGATTCTGAACACCCTGATGGATGTGGGGCTTGGCTATATCAAGCTGGGTCAGGCCGCCACAACGCTTTCGGGAGGGGAAGCCCAGCGGATCAAGCTGGCTCGGGAACTGGCCAAACGCCAAACCGGTTCCACGCTATATATTCTGGATGAACCCACAACCGGTCTCCATTTTCAGGACATCCGCATGCTGCTTTCCGTACTTCAGCGGCTGGTGGATTCGGGAAACACGGTTGTCGTGATCGAACACAATATGGATGTCATCAAGTCGGCGGACTGGATCATCGACCTGGGCCCGGAAGGGGGCAATGCGGGCGGGCGGGTGGTTGCCCAGGGGCCGCCCGATGTGGTGGCCAAATCAAAATTTAGTTATACGGGTTATTTTTTAAAGGAAATTCTGATGGCACAATAATCAAAACCGATTTCCCATGCCGAAACCGCGAATCACGTTGAATCTGTTTGCTACAAAGTGAATGTACTGAATAACATTGAAACAGGGAACCCCCATGCCATCATTTATTAACCAAACCCGGCGACACCCGTTCCAAATCGCCATAATTCCGGTCCTGTTTTTGGCGTTGCTTCTTCATGGTTGCGGATCAGAAGACACCGATGCCCAGTTTGTGCGCATTTCTTCCGATTTTGAATCCGGCAGCATCGGCACCTGGTCCTATGACGGAGAATGGCAATGGACCCTTGCCCTGGCGGATGACAACAACGACGCCAGCCTGCCGGCTACCTATCGAACCTGGTGGTACTTCCGCATGGACAATGTTCCGGTTCATCAGCCTGTCACCCTGAATCTGACGCGGCAGGGATGGCCGTACTATTATGTTCCGGTCTATTCCTACGACCAGAATACCTGGCTGCGGATGGCAGAATCCGAGGTGACCATGCCATCAGAGGACACGATATGCATTACCCGATCCTTTGATTCTCCCACGGTCTGGCTTGCCCGGACGCATCCGTATCCGTACACCCGACTGGAATCCTATCTGTCCGGAATCCGCAACAGTTCCTACTTAACGGAATCTGTTTTGGGTTATACGGCAATGGGATATCCCCTCAGCCTGCTTACGGTTACGGACCAGCGGATTCCAACCACCAACAAGAATCGGATATTTATCCATTCCCGTACCCATCCGGCAGAGACCCCCAGCTCATTTGTGGTGGAAGGCCTGCTCCGGTTTTTGCTGGCCGGAACCCCGGAGGCCGGCCGGGCCCTGGAAAATCTGATTTTCCATATTGTTCCCATGCATAACCCGGACGGCGTGACAGCCGGAAACTACCGGACCACACCAGCCAGTGAAAACCTTGAAGTCATGTGGTTTATCGATTATGCCAATCCCAGGGTCATCTTTCCGGAAACCCCCAATGAAGTCAGGCTGCTGCACCAGGAAATTTTGTCCCTGTCGGACAGTGGGCCGGCATTCACCATGTTTCTGAACCTGCACGCCAGCAACAGCGAGCCCGACACGCGATTTTTTTTCTTTCCCCATTTCGGGCCCACTTCCCTGGGTTACACCTCAGAAGAAGCCGACCTGTGGGATAAACAGACTGATTTCATCACCCGACTGGCGGTTCATTACGGCGTGGATATGCTGGAGCCCATACCCGAGGAAGGGGGCCGGTCTTTTGTGGACAAGAACTATCCGGAAAGTTTCTGGTGGACATTTGCAAAAAATCAGGTCATGGCCATGACGCTGGAAACCACATATGGCAGGGCCGGATATTCACCGGACTGGGTGCAGGAAGAAAACTACCGCTACCTGGGCTATTGCCTGGGACCGGCCATTCTGGATTATCATGGCATTCCGGCATACGGCGACGATGTCCTGCCGCAGGAATCGCTGTCCACTGTCCGGCGTCTCATGGGCATAACCCGGCATGGCATGTCCAGATTTGATCCCCGACCCTTTGAGGCAGATCGGTGATTCAGGGGAGTGGGATCTCGGATTAATATGATGTAAAAAAACCCCATAACCGATCGAATATCTCGTCTATCTCCCCGAAGGCAGGCGAAAACGTGTTATGGGTGTGACGCGGCAATAACGGTTCAACTTCTGCAAATCCACTGCGGGGACGAAGCGGCTCGGGTTCCGGATATTTTGTGGGGCGTACAGGTCTTTGAATCGGTATGCCCGACAGCGTTTTTTCATAAGCGTTTCGTTTATCGGGGTCGCTAATAACCGAATACGCTTCCTGGATCTGTTGGAAACGGGTGCTGCCACCATCATAATAATCCGGATGGAATTCCTTGGCCAGTCTCCGATAGGCTGAACGGATTTCATCCGAAGATGCGCCTGGCGAAACTTCGAGAACTGCAAAATAGCTTTTTGCCATATGACGCCTCCATTCTGAACTGTTACATCTGATATGGCTTTCAAGATAAAACCTTTGACATATCCCGCACGTAAACGGGCTATATTGCCGTTAGAATTTCTCCAATGACAACTCTGCGATTCTTTTCCCTTTTTCAACCACATCTTCCATGTCACTGAATGCCGATCGATACGAGCCCATGGCTGTTTTCAGAAAATTGTAAATTGGATCATCGCTGCCGACAATCTGTTCGATTTCATCCAGAAACTCAAGCGACTGATCGAACCGGGCCTTGATTTTAAACAGCGCATCTTCGCGGTGTTTCTGCTGCAGTCGTTCCTTTAACAGAATGGGCAGCAGCCGCTGAATCGCAGACTCGACCAGATCGTCTCTGGATACGGATAATTCTTTTGACAAGGCCTCCAGTGTCAACAATGATTTTCTGCTGATCACAAATGTTTTTTGAATACGGCTTTTTTTTCCGGTATGAACGGATTGTTTCAGGCGGGCCATATCCTGCAACGATTCGGTATCTTCCAGCAATAAATCAAAAAGGGACTTCTGTTTGATCCCAAAATGCGTGGCCAGAAGACTGAGTGTCTCGATGAATTCCACAGACAACTTGAACGTTGCCCGAACAGATTGTCGTGCCATCAGGTCGGATGCGTTATTCAGCATCAATGAGGCATTGATGTCGCTTGTATCATTCACATGCATGATCCCGGACGGTTATCGGATGAGTGAACTGGTTTAATTATATATAGTAATGTTATCAATGTCTTTGAAAATAGTGAATTGGGGGGTAACTGAGGGGATAGACCAATTCTATCATCCCCAACCGGTTACGTATCTAAGTTTTTATGTTATGAACATATATAGGTAAAAGACCGGGATGTCAAGTTAATGCCAATGCCACCGCAACAGCGGATTTGGATCGGATTGCTTGACAGAGGGAAGTATTGCATTATTATTTATCAAAAAATAAAATAGTAATGTAATTTGAGGTGCTGTCATATAGACAACTTTAAAACAGGAGGATCAAAATATGGTATTCAAAAGAATGTTCGATTTTCCGTTTATGGGATGGCAAAACAACCTGGCATCCATGGAGCGTATGGCCCGGCAGATGGATTTACTGACCAGCACGATGTTCGGCAGACCACAGATGCGACTTTTTCCGTCCAAAGTCTTTCCTGCAGTGAACATTACGGAAGACAAAGACAGATACTATGTCCGGGCTGAACTTCCCTGCATGAAGGCAGAAGAAATCCGGCTGGAGGTTGTCGGCAGAAACCTGAGCATTTCCGGTGAACGAAAAATTCAGTCCGAGGGCGAAAACATCCGATATCACCGCAGGGAGCGTGAAGCCGGCAGATTTTCACGTGTGATTGGTCTGCCCGGTGACGTGAATTCGGACAGTGTGGATGCAAAACTGGTCAATGGGATATTGACGATAACCATTGGCAAATCAGAAGTCGCCAAACCCAAACAGATTAGCGTGATGTAATCATCGATTCTTATTAAGGAGGGATAACCTATAGACTTTCAGAAAATTCATTTCGCAAGGCAGCAGGGAGGGGATAGGCCTTTTTAGGCCATCCCCGACCGATAACGCAGCGAAATTATTTTTCTGAAAGTCTATATGGTTGAATCCAGAGAACTCCAGGTCAAGGAAAAACAGGAAGTGGCCACTCCCGGGGAACAGACCCGGCCCGGCCTTGTCTTCACCCCTGAGGTGGATATTTTCGAGACGGATCATGAGATCACCGTACTGGCCGATATGCCTGGTGTTGCTGCGGATGGCATGAATATCGGGCTGCAGAATGGCGTGTTGACACTGAGTGGCGATGTCAAGCCGTGGGAAGGTCAGGATGAGATGGATGTTATGGTCGAATTCGAGATCGGAAAGTATTACCGGCAGTTTACCCTTTCCGATGACATCGATCAAAGCAAAATCGAAGCCAAACTGGAGGACGGCGTACTGCGATTGACACTGCCAAAGGCACAAAAAGCCGTTCCCCGTCAGATAACGGTTACTGCCGGTTAAAAACCGCTTGAACCAAAGACCCGATCATGAATATGATCGGGTCTTTCTTTTTCCTTCCACTCCGGATCAGCAGGGCAAGCTGGGTGGCCATGGTTTTCATGGGTTTACAACCCCTTTTTTTCAAGCCAGAAAAAGAGCAGCATTGCAGCAACAATAAATGAAAAAATGATCACCCAATGATTGACCCCCAGCACCTGGGGCAAGGTAATTTTGCCCAGGTTGCCCCAGGTGTAAATTGTTTTCTGGAACATGGGATAGGCTTCTGCAAACAGCCCGGCCCCGACGATCATGCCCAGAATGCCCCATATGGCATCCCAACGGCCTTCGCCAAGAGCACCCACGGATGTGCCCGGGCAATAGCCCAGAAGACCCCATCCCAGGCCGAAAACAAGCGCCCCGATTATGACGGGTCCCAGAATGGTGGCCTTGATGGAAAGCTTGACCAGCCCCAGATCGTTCAACAGATAGATTCCCACCATGCCCACCATGACGCTGGAGAGCATGAACTTGACAATGGTCATGTCTTTCAGCCGCAGGGCGCCAAGCTGCTTGTCATAGCGAAGCACACGTCCCTTTTGCAGCAAAAATCCGAACAGAAGGCCCGTGATCAGACCATAAACCAGCATTTTCATGACTTACCTCCCCCATAAACCATGCGGGCGACAATGATTCCGCCGATAAAGAAGAAAACCAGGGCGATAAAACCGCTGACAGCCAGTTGGAGCGAACCGCTCAACCCGTGACCGCTGGGTCAGCCGTCAGCCATCCGGGCCCCGAACATGGCGATAACCCCACCAGCAAATGCAGTCACGGCGCGCTTGACCGCACTGTGACGGCCAAACCGCTTTGTCCACATGTCGGGTACGGCCTGAAGCTTGAAAGATCCGGATGTGATGGCGGATATCAGGGCTCCCAGAAAAATGCCCACCAGAAACATCCACTGCCAGTCGATTTTGGGGGCTATCTTGATAAAATAATCCATTTTGGCGACCCGCTCCGGTCCGAAAAGCTGCTCGATCAGGCCGGCGGTGCGCACAAAAGAGGTGGATGCTCCCAAATATTGTCCGGCAACCCAAACAGACAGGATACCTACGACACCACTGAGCGCCCCGGCCAGATAGGGGCTCCAACCGTCATTTTGTTTTTTCATGTTTACCTCCTTTGTTCATATGTGAAACAGGAAATCGCATTGGGGCCAAGCTGTCGATCCGCTTGGATAAACACCCAACATAAAATCAATTATCAAAACCAGTCTGGTGAGTCAAATTCAAACGGGCGGAACCGATTGCTGTACCAGCAATTTTTCATCTGCTTTTTCAAGGGAATATGGTATATCATTCCTTCCCTCGCTGGGCGGAGGAGCGCTGAAATCACAACAAATTAAATTTTTCGCGTGTTTCGTGCATTTCCTGGTTAACAAGTATTTTCACGATAAATTTGCGGATATTATCACTTCCACCAGCACTAACCCACAAACAAAAGGGGATCATGCCATGACATCAGGTGAGAATCGAAACATCCTTCCGGCGGCAATCATTGTCGGTGTTTGCCTTTTTCTCGGATTTTCAGTTGGCGGCTATTTCATCGGAAAGGGTGGCACACGATTCCGGTCGGAAACCCGAACCGTCACGGTCAAGGGTCTGGTGGAAAAGGAAGTCAAGGCCGATCAGGCAATATGGGCCCTTCGTTTCCGGCGGGCCAGTGAAGACCTCAAAAATGCACACGCCGAGATCAGCGCCGATCGGGAAACCGCGCTTGAATTTCTCAGGAATCAGGGCTTCAAGGAAGCGGAAATAAGCCGCCAACCGACGCGCACCATCGACAAGCTTGCCCGTGATTATGGTCAAAACCAGGGGACGGAGCAGTTTCGATATGTTGTGACAAGCTCCCTGGTTGTCACAACCCCAAACGTTGATCTCGTGACCCGGGTTTTGGGTGTTACAGAGGAACTGCTGAAAGCCGGTGTGCTGCTTGATGGCGAGGGGGACAGCGGCATGGCCAATCCCCGGTATGTTGTCACCACATTCAATGCCATTCGGCCGGAACTGCTTGCAGAGGCGACAAAAAATGCCAGGTTGACGGCCCAGCAATTTGCTTCGGACTCCGGCACCCAGGTTGGCAAAATACGCTCGGCCAACCAGGGCGCCATCCAGATTTTTGGCACCGATGGCAACGATGAATCTGCGCCCTATAGTCCGACAAGTACACCCGGAAAGAAGATCCGGGTTGTGAGCACCTTTGAGTTTGAGCTCAGGTAACAAATCGACTGTCAATGTCGAAACGTAACGTATTTTTGGTTTATCCCGGACCAGCGGGAAAGAGCCAGCAATACCACTATCGAAAATGGATGCATGTTCAAAGCCTATTCAAACAGGGTTACCTAATATGGAAAAGTGATTCCACTCGATCATGACGCCCATCATATGGGCATTCTGGAAAAAGAGACTCAAGGAACCCATATAACAGTCAAAAAGGGAGGTAATTTTTATGCCGGGAAATAAAATGACGCATATCTTGTTGCTGATGGTGGGGCTTGTCACATTTTTTGCAAGCATTGCCTTTTCCAGCCCCGGCAGCGAAACACAGGTATCCGCAGACGAGGCCCTGCAAAAACTGATGGAAGGCAATCGGCATTATGTCGATAACAAACTGACATATCCGGCAGTGAGTGACGCAGTCAAAAGAAAATCACTGGCCAACTCCCAGAAACCGTACGCCATCATCCTGACCTGTTCGGATTCCCGCGTTCCACCGGAAATCATTTTTGATAAAGGATTGGGAGACCTTTTTGTCATACGGGTGGCTGGAAACATACCGGATTCCATCGTGATCGGGAGTATCGAGTATGCTGTCGAACATCTTGGCTCATCACTGGTAATGGTATTGGGTCATGAGCGGTGTGGCGCGGTCACAGCCGCAGTGGAATCAAACGGGCAGGGCACCGGCAGCGACCACATCGACGCCATTGTCAAGGCTGTTGAACCCGGTCTTCAATTGGCCAAAAAACATTGCGATGCCTGTACGGGTGAGCCGAACTGCGCTGAAAAAAGGAAAAATGAGTTTGTGGAATGCGTGAGCGATGCCAGTGCCAAGCACGTGGCGGCCATGCTTCCCGGTCAATCCAAAATTCTGAAGGATATGGTGGCGACCCAAAAGATCAAAATTGTGGCCGCCAAATATGACCTGGATGACGGGACCGTGACGCTGTTCAAGTAGCAGACCTTGTTAGCGTGATTGTTGCGAAGGGGATTGTAGAGACAAGGCATGCCTTGTCTCTACGACACCAACATCCCGTCACTGCGCGGACACACACCTCATCCCAGCCCTCTCCTGTGGGAAAGGGCGAATGATGTCATTGACTTTCAACCGGTATCAGACCGCTGTTCCGGGGGCTGATCCGGATAATAATAGTCATAACGGGACAAAATGTCCTTGGTGAACGTCCATGCCTCATTGTAAGTCAACCCGCTGTTTTCCGGGATGACAATCCTCACATAAAGCTGATCCTGCCATTTCTGTTTGAGTATGCCGAGTTGCCTGTGCAGTTGATCCAGTGTCAGTGTTTCGACTTTTTCCGAATCAACATTCTTGAAGGCAATGTGATAATTCCCATTTTGGCGCTGAAAGGTGACTGTCACCACTTTTTTCCCGGACGGGCTGCGGGCCGGACGAATCAGACGGATGTACTTTTCTTCAAGTGCTGAAAAATCCTGCCGCTGTTTGGCAAGGGACAATTCCAGTGCCTGCTTTTGGCTTCCCAGGGACAGAATGACCGATTCCTTGTCTTTCAGTTGGCTGAGCAGGGCCAGAACCTTTCGGTTGTATTCCTCAATTTCCTTTGTTTTGGCCTCGGTCTGCTCCGCAAGTTTTTTTTCAAATGCCAACTGTATTTCTGCAATCCGGATATCATACTGCTGGGTGAGCTCGGCCGCCTGTTTTTTTAATGCTGCCGCAGCCAGGGCTTCGCTTTCACGGGCACGTGCAGCCCCGGCTTCTGCTTTTTGAGTGGTTTCCTGGAGAATCACAATCCTGTTTTTCAAATCGGCCAACTCGCTCTCGACGGCAGTGATGATGGCTGTTTTGCCTTCCAGATTCTGATGCAGCACTTTGGCCTCATCGCTCAGCAAAATGATCTGCATTTCTTTTTGCCGGAGTTTTTCCTCCAGATCAGCCAGGGAAATTTTCAGATCCGCGCCTGACGCCTCACTGCGTTGCAACAGGGCTTCGATTTGCCGCCCCTTTTCTTCGCTGAGCAGCAGTGACTGGGCCAGTGTGGTGTTTTTGATGATAACAACCACCATGATCAGCATAAAAATCATTAGCACGACCGTCATGATATCGGTAAAGCTTGGCCACAGGATGATTTCGCCGTTGCGGTTGTCCCGATTGGTCCTCAGGTCGGTTGAATATATCGAATCTGTGCATATCAAAAGCCCTCCGTCAACGTTATGGTTTGAAGCGGAAGCCTTCGATCAGGATACCCTGAAGCTCTTTCAGGCGGCTGATCACCTTTCCGGTTGCATCCAGGTGTGTGTCATGATGACCCAGCAGGCCATCCAGCTTTTCCAGGGTCTTGATGTCAGATACCTCCGGCAGAGCCGGAGGCTTGAAAAAATTGACCGCTCAAAGCGGTTGTAAACCAATGGCCACCTAAAGGTGGCATCTATTCAAACATTTGTAATTGATCTATTCGCCTGTCTTCTGCTTCCTGTTTCTTAATGTATCGACGAATAGTTTCTTCATCTCTGCCAACTGTTGATACAAAATAGCCCCTGGCCCAGAAACTCTGACCAGTAAAATTTTTCTTTCGTCCCAAAAATTCCCTTGCAATATGAATTGCACTCTTGCCTTTGATGTAGCCAACTACTTGAGCAACACTGTATTTGGGAGGAATAGATATCAGCATATGGATATGATCCGGCATAAGGTGGCCTTCTTCTACACTACTCTCTTTCTGGTTAGCCAAATGCCGTAACACTTGTCCAAGATTGATCCGTAACTGTTCATAAAGAGTTTTTCTTCGACATTTCGGTATCCAAACGATATGATACTTACACTCCCAGACCGTATGATTTAAACTAAGGTATTCTGTCAATTTTAAGCCTTTCTTGCTGTGTACTTTGAGCGGTCCACAGCAGGATAGCTTAAAAAGAATCCCGGAAATGTCAAACTCTGTGAGTCCCCCGGCAAAGCCGGGGGTTTACCTTTTTTAATTATGGGTGTTGAGACCGGTGAGTGCCTGCCAGATAAAACCGGTGCCTTTTTGTATCTCCGTAATCAAAGCCTGCAACTCCCGGATCAGTTGGGCGGTCTGGTGATTGATTGTGTCGGCGTCAAAAGCGAACCGGGGAATGACATGTATCAGCACGGCCTTTTCAATTTTGCCGAGCAGACGGGTTTGAATATCGGTAAGTCTTCCATAAAAATACGAATAGATAAAAAAACAGACAATGGCTGTGGCGGTGGTTGTCAACGCGGTGTTCATCCCCGAGAGCATAATCGCCATTCCCTCTGTCGGCACGGCCGACCCCAGGGTCCGGGTGGCGCCGACAAGGGCGAAAATCAGGGATACGATGGTGCCGAAAACGCCGGTCAGAATCAGGATGTTGTTGACGAATCGGGGATAGGAAGACCATGCACTCTGTTCGGCAACCATGATCGATGAAAACACGCCGTGATGGATGGGGACATGATTGTCGAAAAGCTCCTGTATCTCCTGGATGCGCCCGGCAATGATGGATCGGGAATCAATTTCAGCCAGGGCTTCCCGGATATCTGTGCCGCGCTGTATGAATTCCGTGAATTCAGCCAGTTGTTTTTCATCAAAATTATAACTGCCATAGGCCTGAAAGAGTCTCCATATTCCTGATGCAAAAACAATTGCAATGGCGCCGTTGAGAAGAATGTTTCGGATATCACTCAGGTAAATATCCCGAACAAGATCCCATCGCAACAGGCTGACCGCGGCAACAGCAACACCCCCAACTGCCAGAACGGCCAACAGATGGACCTGTGCCTGCTGGCTTTGGGTCTGAAAATTTTTCATCATAAGCCTCCTTTGATCACAAGCGGTTGGCGTGAAAATACTTTCAGTATTGCGATTTGAGTCGTGCGTATTGAGAGGCCGCCTGACGGTCTGACCGTCCGACCGTGAAGGGCCGGGGTGGCAAACAGAACCAGATCACAGATTTTAGATGATTTCAACATATCCGCATTATACAGGTCATCTAATGAAACAAATCATGCCTATCCGATTAACACAGGTTCGTCTGATTCCCCAGGGCGAAAGGATCCACCGCGCTGAGTACACAACGAGCATTCGAACACCCTTATGGCCGTCGGATACGCTCCAGATCGGAAACTCGGCCCGTCCATCAGAAAAATGCTGAACTCCAGCAGAGTTCGCGGGTAATTTGAAATGCGCAGGATCATACCCGCAGCACCAACCTGTGTTAATCGGATATGCATGAAACAAATCACCGGGTTTGTCAACGGCTCTTCCGGGTAAACCCTGAATATTGTGAATAGTTGTTGAAAAATGATTTTCAGTGTGCCATAGGCTTTGACACCTGATTTTCAACAGCCTGGCTCATTCCAGTAATCTTCTGCGTATTCCAGAACCCGGACAATCCTGTGGAACAGGCAAAAGACCCCATGCCGAATATGAGGATATCATGCAGGTCATGAAAACCGTCAGTCTCATCCTGTCAACCCACTCCTGATTCATGCATTCCTTAGGAAAATTATATGCCCGGATATCAGTAAGGAAAACGCTACACCCTGGCTGTGACAGACATAATCACTGATCCGGATCAGCCGCGAAAATACATGGATCCGGATGCACTGGCCGCATCCATTGCCCATCCGGGTGTGCTGGAACTGCTGCTGTTCCGGGTGGATGGGAACAGAGAACAGGCTGCCCCGGGAAATCCGGATTGAATACGATTTGAACTTCGATGGAAATAGTGTCGTAATGACCCGAATCACCGAAAATATAGGGCAACCGTGTTCAGAAGAGTTCATTTGGAAACTGGATATTTCTGAAGATGTTGGTGAAAAACATATTGTCAGGATGATGCCCAACAAGGCGGCGGCACACAGACGCTGACGCGCTGGTGCGCCCCGGACAGTTAGCCACCATTATTATCAAAGAGGAAGTTATGGAAAAAGAATTAATTAATTTAAAAATAGACAAAACATCTTTTTCAATCATATCGTTAACTGATGATTCTGACGATAAAGTTTATTGGTTTGGAAGGCAACCGATTGAAAGATTGAAACATATCGAAATATTGAGAAGGATAAATTATGGACATAGTGCTACCTCCAGACTTCAAAGATTTCTTGAAATTGATTAAATCTAAAAATATCAAATATTTACTTATTGGTGGATATGCTGTTGGGTACCATGGTTATCCAAGAGCGACAAATGATATGGATATTTGGATAGCCATTGACAGTGTAAATGCAGAACTATTGGTTCAAGTTTTGAAGGAATTTGGATTTGATACACCACAACTTTCAAAAGATATTTTTCTTGAAGAAAATAAAATTATTCGTATGGGGGTGGCACCTATTCGGATTGAGATATTAACATCCATTTCAGGTGTTAATTTCGAAGAATGTTATCAAAAAAAGGTTGTCGATGAAATAGATGGAATACAAGTAGATATAATCAATTTAAGAGATTTGAAAATCAATAAAAAAGCAAGCGGTCGTCATAAGGATTTAGATGATTTCGAAAATCTTCCTTAATATGAAGTGGGTTTAGCTAACCACCCAATCCACCGGACAGCAAAAAGCCGCCGCCGGTGATCGGCGCGTTATACCAATGAATCGACAATATTCAGACTCATTATTTCCATGGGGAATAGGTGTAAGCTTCGTCATTGCCCTGATGTCGTTAATGTCCGGGGGGCATTGGCAGGCGTATTATTGGGTCCGTTCCTGGAGCAGAAAAACTTCAAACAAGGTGGCGGCATAATTCTTCTGGTCATCATTCTGGTGATTGTGGTAGGGCCTTTGATTTACAACAACAGAATATCCCGGTTTGAAAGGAAAAGAATACCTTTAAAAATAATTGATCATTTCGGTATAATCCAAGGTCTAAGAAGAGTTTTTATCAGGCTGATTTTATATGATGAAGGAATTGAAATCAGGGCGTTCTATCATCGGTACTATATACCCTTTGAAGTAATTGACGGTGTTTCAATTGAAAGAATGTTATTTTGTAATCGGATTAACATCAAAACCATAATAGCGAGTGTGCCCAGGTTTCTAACGTTACCTGATAAGCAGCTATCAGATTTGACTTCGATTATTCAAAATAAAATACGGTATAATAAGGCTAATTCAGCCGACGCAAAAAGCCGTGGCCCTGATTAGCTCCGTTGTCGTATGGACATCGGAGTAAGAAAATCGGACATTTGGCATTAGAGAAATTTATAAAGGCAATATTCGTGCTACAGGCTTGAATTTTATAAACGGTGCAATGCAGATTACACAGCAGCTCATTTTTCCAGGATAAAGGAGTTTTATTCATGGTTCAAATCCCTGCTGAAATAAAACATATAATTGACAGAAATCTGCTTGAACTGAACCGTCATAATATTCCAATCAGTGAAGCAGTACTTTTCGGCAGCTATGCAAAAGGTAATTATCATGAATGGAGCGATATTGCTCTGGTTTCAGAAATATTTACCGGAGATCGGATAGATGACAAGGATAAAATAGGAAAAATTACGCTGTCTGTCAGCAGTCGGTTGGAAGTAATTTCATTTACATTGTCGGACTTTAATCAGCATAATCCATTGGCAAAAGAAATTTTAAAAACGAGAATGAAACTGTAACATCAGTAATCCGTAGCTTGGAGAAATCATTGAAAACTGTTCATAAAATCATACACGGCGACAGCCGTCAGATGAATCGCCTGGCGGACAGATCGGTTCATCTGGCAATTACATCCCCCCCATACTGGCAACTGAAAGACTATGGAACGGACAACCAAATCGGTTTTCACGAAAGCTATGAAAGCTATATCAATAATCTGAATCTCGTCTGGAAAGAATGCCACAGGGTACTGCATCCCGGCTGCCGACTTTGCGTCAATATCGGAGACCAGTTTGCCCGTTCAGTCTATTATGGGCGGTATAAAGTGATTCCGATAAGAACAGAAATCATTAAATTCTGTGAAACCATTGGGTTCGACTATATGGGCGCCGTCATCTGGCAGAAAGTAACCACCTGCAATACGACGGGCGGCGCCACGATAATGGGCAGCTTTCCGTATCCCAGAAACGGCATTTTGAAACTTGATTATGAATTTATCCTGCTTTTTAAAAAGCAGGGCGTTGCACCTGCGCCGACGAAGGAACAAAAAGATCGTTCAATTATGACAAAAGACGACTGGAATACTTATTTTTCAGGGCACTGGCACTTTGCAGGGGCAAAACAGGGTGGACACATCGCCATGTTTCCGGAAGAATTGCCTGCCCGTCTGATAAAGATGTTTTCTTTTTCGGATGAAACGGTCTTAGACCCCTTCCTCGGCAGCGGGACAACCGCGCTTGCCGCCCGTAATCTCGGCCGCAGCTCTGTCGGCTATGAAATAAATTCGGATTTTATTTCCGTTATTAAAAATAAGCTGGATGTGGGAAAATCCCACATTGCCGCCACGGAATACATATTTCTGACCGATGACGTTAAAGGCGACCTGGCTGAAGAGATTGAGAATCTCCCCTATATCTTCAAAGACCCTCACAAACTTGACAAAAAGATAGACCCGAAAAAGCTTCAATTTGGTTCGAAAATAGATAAAGACAGCGGTGAAAGAGAAATCTACTATTCTGTAAAAGAAGTTGTCAGCCCAGAGTTGTTGAAGCTCAATAATGATTTGGCTGTTCGTCTGATCGGTGTAAAGGAAAATTCGGCGACTTCCGGGCAGGCAATCAAATTTCTGACCGATAAGACAAAGGGTCAGAAGGTGTTTATAAGGTTCGACAATCAGAAATATGATGAGGGAAACAATCTTCTTTGTTATCTGTATTTGCAAAACAAGACGTTTATCAATGCCCATATAATCAAAGAAGGGCTGGTTGATGTTGATCGGGTGAATGACTTTAAATACAAAATCAAGTTTCTGAACTTACAGGGGCAATGAATGGGGAAAATACAAAAATATTCCATGGAATTCGGCAAAAAAGAAAAAGTGTTGAATTATGCCAATCAAACATATCAATTATCAAGACCCAATAAAGTCGGGGCCGTGATGGCCCTGATAAGGGAATGCCAGCCGAGGACAATTCACGAATGGGAACGGTGGTATTTTGAAAATGCATACACAGATGCCAAGACGCCGACTAAAATTACAGTGGGTGCAATCCCATTTAGTGGCAAAATACAGAGAGGAGTAATACTCTCCGAATTATCTGTTCTTTGAAAACAAGTCTGGACTCTACCAAAGAATCCCGTTATATTGGCGTTCATGAGCAGCAGTATAGTTCTTCAAGGACGTCATTTGGTGCCGGATGATATCGAGTTTATCCGTCGTATGATAGCCGACCATCCCGATTGGCGTCGTACCCGTTTGTCTCGGGAAATATGTCAGTTATGGAACTGGCGTACGGACAAGGGGCTGCTCAAGGATATGGCCTGTCGTTCAATGCTGAGAAAACTCGAACAGCGCAAGCTGATTACCTTGCCAGTGGCTTGGCGGAAGGGCAATCAAGCCCGTATTATTCCGTCGATAGTTCATAGTTGTGATCCGATCCACTGTGAATTAAAGGATCTGCAACCGATTCACATCCTGATGGTTCCCGGAAGGGGCGATATGGACAATTTGTTCCATTGCCTGATGGATCGCTATCATTATCTGGGTTGCCGCGGACATGTCGGTGAACACATCAAGTACATTGTTTTTGATCGGTATAATCGACCTCTGGCCTGCATGTTGTTTGGTTCGGCGGCCTGGAAAACCAGGGCTCGGGACCTGTTTATCGGATGGAGCCCAACGGTGCGTCAGGTAAACCTGAAGCTCATGACAAACAACACCCGGTTTTTGATTCTACCCTGGGTTGTGGTAAAAAACCTTGCCAGTTACATTCTTGGCGCCTGTTTGAGACGGCTGTCCGATGACTGGCAAAACCGCTATGGACACCATCTGGTTCTGGTTGAAACCTTTGTGGATCGATCCCGGTTTGTCGGCACATGCTATCTGGCTGCAAACTGGATGAGAATCGGAAGCACTTGCGGTCGAAGTCGTCAGGATCGATATAAACGGGTTACGGTTCCGGTCAAAGATCTGTACATCTATCCACTGGCAGAAGATTTCAGGCAGCAACTTTGCGATCGAATATGACTCACTGGAATGGCAGGAAAAAATCACCCTGCAATCCCATGAGGCCACGATGCAAACTTCATTCGACCTTAAATCACTGATAGAGCAGATTCAATCCTTTCTGAGCAATTTTAAAGAGCATCTCGATATCAACCAATTGCTTGAAGATCTGAGAACGACCATGATATCTTGGATCGAGCAATGGGTCGTTTCGGCTGTACGACATCAACTCAGAAGCCCGGATTTTTTGACAGCATTAAAAATGACCGCTGCCAAATCCGGATTTCGGTTTCATGGATTTAAACCCACCAGCATCCGGTTGTTGTCTGGAAACTCCATTTCCATCGATTCACCTTATTTTATCAAGGCTGAATCCAAAAGATGTCGCGGCCGTAAAAGCAAAAAGAGAACCGCTGGAACCGGCTGCCATTTCGGGTTGGCATATCTGGGGTTTCTATCTCGTTCCAGCACTCTGCTTTTGTCATCGGCTGTACAGTCCGCGTTGCTGTGCCCCTCGTTTGAAATTGCCGCACGTACTCTCCAGTCATTCGGCATCCAGCTCGATGTCAAAACCATCCAACGGTTTTGCCTGGATCTGGGCATGAACGCCATGAGCAACCGAAGCGATATCACTCTCACCGATACCGACAACGCCTCGGATCGCATCCTGTTTGTATGCATGGATGGCGGTCGACTTCGGGAACGTAGACCCAAACGGGGAAGAAGACCTAAAAACCTCAAACGACAAGGTTATCATACCGACTGGCGGGAACCCATTCAGATCGTTATTCAGTTGCTGGATACAACGGGAAATCCGTGCAAGGATATCCCCCCGCTGTATGACGCCACCCTTGCCGGAGTTGATGCCGTATTTGATCTTCTCGAAGCGTATCTGAAAAAACTCGATGCACAAAATGCCCACAGCGTGGTCTTTTGTGGAGATGGCGCCCGCAGTTATTGGAAACGCTTTCCGCTGTTGGCACAAAAACTCGGGATCAAATCCCACCATGAAATTATCGATTACACCCATGCAAAGCAAAACCTGCAAGAAGTAATCGGCAATTTGCCAGAAATCCTTGGTTCCAAAAAACTGGCAGAAATCATTGCAGACTGGAAAGACCATCTGTGGAATGGTGAGCACGATGACATCCTGAGCCAGATACATTCCCTGATAGAGTCACCCGCAAAACGAAAAGAAGCCTTGAAAAAGTTCAAAAACTACTTTTCGGACAATTCTCATCGCATGCAATACAGTACCTTCCGGGATATGGGACTGCCAACCGGAAGTGGCTGCGTAGAGAGTGCAATCCGTCGGGTTATCAATCTCAGATTAAAAGCCCCCGGCATTTTCTGGAAGGCCCGAACCGCAGAGGTCATGCTCTTCCTGAGAAGTACGTTGCTTTGCGGCAGATGGAACAATATGGTAAAGAACCTGTTCAGACTAAATCGGAACGGCATATTACTTTGCCACTAAATGGGATTGCACCCAATTACAGTAGAATCTCTGCGTGAACTGGGGGAGCGTCTTTACGAGAAAATAACGGGGGTCGTCATTCCCGAATGGCAAGCGGCTTTTAATCAGCTAACGCTTCAGGATTGCGTTGATTACATTTTCAATTTAACCGTCAACAGAACATTTGACGGGTTCCTTCGGGAGAAATCTGTTGTTAATGACGGGTTAGCCAAAATCTTTCCAGACATCGTTTTTGAGGAATCAGATTCACAACTTGATCATGCGGGAGATATTGATTATGTGGCAAAGGTTAACAATAGAGCCTTTGGAATCCAAATCAAACCAGTGACGGCTAAAGCGAACTTCGGCAATTATTCGCCATCTGAAAGGATGAAAAACAGTTTCTCGGGATTTGAAGAACAATACGGTGGTAAAGTATTCATTGTCTTCAGCTTGGATGGAGAAATCTGGAATAAAGCAGTCATTGAACAGATCAGACTGGAAATAGCGCGACTGAAAGAATAAATAACCGTCCAACGAATCACTCCGATAAAAATCGATGGCCCAAAAGAATGAAAAATACACCTACCGGGTTACCTGGTCTGAAGATGATAATGAGTATGTCGGTCTATGTGCTGAATTTCCCAGCCTGAGTTGGCTGGATGGTACACCGGAAAAGGCACTGAAAGGAGTCCGAAAACTTGTGGCTGATGTATTATTGGACATGGGACAAAATGATGAGCCAATTCCTGAGCCTGTCGCCAGTAAACATTTTAGCGAAAAATTTATGGTCCGGGTGCCCCCTGAGGTACACAGAAAATTGGCCATACAAGCCGCTGAGTCCGGGGTAAGCATTAATCGTATTGCCAGTTCCAAATTGAGCCAATAAATTTATCTGCACACACCACGCATACCCCTCCATTTTTGAGATATCCGCCCATTTCATCTATCGTTCTTTTCCCGCAACCCCCGCCTCTTCAAATGTCATGACCTCACAGAACATATGGGCCGCTGCGTCCATGATGCCCATGGCCAGGGCTGCGCCCGTTCCTTCACCCAGGCGCATGCCCAGGCTAAGTATGGGAGACATGCCCAGATGATTCAGCATCAGCCGATGGCCTGGTTCTTCGGAACAATGGCCCGAAAACATGTAATCCAGGACCGTTGGGCACAGCGCATATGCAATCAGGGCACCGGCGGTCGATATGAATCCATCGATCACAACCGGCTTTTTATAAACGGCTGCGGCCAGAATCAAACCGGCAATCCCCCCGATTTCAAACCCGCCGACTTTGGACAGAACATCCAGACCATCCCGGGGGTTGGGCCTGTTGTGAAAAATGGCATTTTCTATAATGCGCCGCTTGTGCAGGACACCCGCCGCATTCAGTCCGGTTCCCGGGCCGGTCATATCGGCCAGATCCGCACCGGTCAATACGGCACCGATGGCTGCCGATGCCGTAGTGTTTCCGATACCCATATCACCGGTTCCCAAAATATCAAGCCCGTTTTCAAAAAGCTGGCCTGCCGAATCGAATCCATACTGCACAGACTGCATGGCTTCTTCACGGGACATGGCAGGCCCTTTTAGAAAATTGTGGGTTCCTTTTCGGATTTTGTGAATGATCAGTTTGTCTCCGCCTTTCAGTTGGTCGGGCTGAAAATCCGGAATGATGCCCATATCCACGACCCGAACATCCGCACCGACATACCGGGTCAAGGCGTTGATACCGGCGCCGCCAGCCAGAAAATTCTGTACCATGGCGCCGGTCACTTCCTGGGGAAAGGCACTGATGCCTTCGGACACAATGCCATGATCACCCGCCATGATGATGACCGCCTTTTTTGAAATCGATGGGCTCAGGGATTTCTGAATCCCGCAAAGCCGTTCGGAAATATCATGGAGTGTCCCCAATGCTCTGGGGGGTAGGGCCAACTGCGCGGTTCTTTCCTGAGCCTTTTGAATCCATTCCGGGTTGACCGGTTCTATCCGTTCAATAATCTGGTTCAAATCCGGTTTCATGTCTGGTCTCCTCTCAATTAAGTCAAAAAAAAATCCCCAGGCATGGTGCCTGGGGATTTGCCATCTCCTCAAGAAATGATCATAGGGCAGGTCTTCTGACTTCCGGATCATCCATCTATAGACTTTCAGAAAATTCATTGCACAAGGCAGCAGGGAGGGGATAGGCCTTTTTTGACCATCCCCGACTGATAACGCAGTGAAATTATTTTTCTGAAAGTCTATATCCCGCGCCTTCCCGCCCCATTGGGGCAGTGGCTAAATGCGGAACCAGTCCCCGGTTACAGCGGCGGGTCCGTACCGGATTTTCACCGGATTCCCTGTTTGGCCCATGAGGGCGCCGTATGATCGATTAATGGTTTCATTAATAAAAAATTTACATCGGGCTGTCAAGGTGATAATAAACGGGAAGTTAAGAAGAGCGGAAGTTGAGAAATTACGCAAACCAGTTGGTTGCACCATCAGGATATTTGGTTTAGTTCGGTATTCCCCGGTTTAACGGCAGAACATACCATCCTTGAGGCAGATTACATGAACCCATTTGAAAAAGAAGTGTTGTTGTACCATATGGAACCCAGACCCGGAAAAATTGAAGTGGTTCCGAGCAAGCCCTGTCTGTCCCAGCGGGATCTCAGTCTGGCCTATACGCCGGGTGTGGCGATTCCTTGTCTGGAAATTCAGAAAAATCCAAATTTTTCATTTGATTATACATCCCGGGGCAACCTGGTCGGCGTCATTACCAATGGCAGTGCCGTGCTGGGTCTTGGCAATATTGGCCCCCTGGCCGGAAAACCGGTGATGGAGGGAAAGGCGGTTCTGTTCAAGCGGTTTGCAGATATCGATGTCTTTGATATTGAAATCAATACTTCCGATCCGGATGAATTCATTAACACCGTCCGGTTGCTGGAACCGACGTTTGGCGGAATCAATCTGGAAGACATCAAGGCGCCGGACTGCTTTTACATCGAAGAAGAGCTGAAAAAACAGATGGCCATTCCCGTGTTTCATGACGATCAGCATGGAACTGCCATCATATCCAGCGCCGCACTGTTGAATGCCTGTCTTTTGACCGGCCGGAAAATGGAAACCCTGCGCGTCGTCATCAACGGCGCCGGAGCCGCAGCCATTGCCAGCGCAGAATTATATATCCAACTGGGGTGCAAGCGAGACAACATTGTTATGCTCGACTCCAGAGGGGTGATTTATAAAGGCAGGGAAAAAGGCATGAATCCATATAAGGACGCCTTTGCGATCGATACGGAAATGCGAACGCTGGAAGAAGCGGTACGAGGCATGGATGTTCTGGTCGGTCTGTCTGCAAAGGGGGCATTTACACCCAACATGCTGCGCCAGATGAATCAAAATCCCATTATATTTGCTTTGGCCAATCCGGACGCGGAGATCGATTATGATGATGCCAAAGCAGCCAGACCGGATGCCATTGTGGCGACCGGACGGTCAGATTACCCCAATCAGGTCAATAATGTTCTGGGGTTTCCATTTATTTTCAGGGGTGCTCTGGATGTTCGGGCTACGGCCATCAATATCGAAATGAAAATCGCCGCAGTGACTACCCTGGCGGAACTGGCACGGGAAGATGTCCCGGATTCCGTGATTCGGGCTTATGGTGGAAAACCGATCCGGTTCGGTCCGGACTATATTATTCCCAAACCGCTGGATTCCCGTGTTCTCTTGAAGGTGACGCCTGCCGTGGCCAATGCCGCGGTGTCAAGCGGTGTTGCCAGAGTTGCCATTCCCAGTCAGCAGGTGTATCTCCAGCGGCTGGAAACCCGGTTGGGACCCGAGCGGGAAGTGATGCGAAAAATTATTTTCAGCGCGCAGCAGAACCCCAAACGGATTGTGCTGCCGGAAGGCAATCACCCCACCATCCTTCGCGCAGCCCATCAGGTGGTCCGTGAGGGAATCGCTCAGCCCCTGCTCCTGGGCAATGAGGATGAAATCCGCTTCATGGCACAGGATCTGAATATTCCGCTGGATGGCATCGAAATCATGGATTATCTCAAAAGTCCGCTATATGAACGGTTTGCGGACAGATTGTTCGAAATCCGCGCCAGAAAAGGATGGTCACCGGCAGAAACCCGGTGGCAGTTGAGAAACCGGCTGGTTTTTGGCGCCATGATGGTTCATGAAGGACTGGTTCACGGCCAGGTTCATGGGGTCAGCCGGTCGTATCCGGATTCCATTCGTCCGGTTCTTCAGGTCATCCCCAGACGACCCGGTGTGTCAAAGGTTTCCGGCATCTATATGATGATTTTCAGGGGACACACCCTTTTTCTGGCTGACACGACGATAAACATCCATCCGTCTGCAGAGGACCTGGCCGAGATCGCTATTCTGTCTGCGGAGATGGTCCGGTTTTTCGATATCAAGCCCATTGTGGCCATGATATCCTTTTCCAATTTTGGAAGCACCCGTCATCCGGATGCCAGACGCATGGAGCAGGCGGTGGAAATTGCCAGACAGCGCAATCCGGATCTGGTCATCGATGGTGAAATGCAGGCGGATACAGCGGTTTCCGAAGAAATTCTGAACCGGCTGTTTCCGTTCAACCGGTTGGGATCTCCGGCCAATGTTCTGGTATTTTCTGGCCTGGATGCGGGTAATGCCGCATATAAACTGCTGTATCAATTGGGCGGAGCCAAGGCAGTGGGACCTTTTTTAATGGGCATCAGCAGACCCTTCAATGTCCTTCAACGCGATACGGATATGGAGAATGTGGTCAATGTGATTGCGTTTACCGTGGCACAGTCGAGATAATGACGGAGATCACCTTAACGCCTGATGATTCAAAGAATTGGTCGGAATTCTTCCGGCAAGCCCCTCCAGCAGATTTTTGGCAGCCATCATGCCCATCCGGGTCCGGGTTTCGATGGTGGCGCTGCCCACATGAGGCAGCAGAATGCAGTTGGAAAGATCAGCAAGTCCAGGTGTCAACATGGGTTCATGCTCGTAGACATCCAGGCCGGCGCCTGCGATTCTGTTCTGAAAAAGGATTTCGGTCAGAGCCGCTTCATCAACGACAGGTCCACGGGAGGTGTTGATCAGAAATGCGGTGGGTTTCATTTTCCCCAACTCGTCTTTTCCAATCAGATGATGGGTCTCGGGTGTCAGGGGAACATGGAGACTGACAAAATCCGAAATTTTCAGAAGGTTGTTCAGATCGGTGTACCCAACCCGGCCGTCCTTATCGGGTTGCCTCGAATTTTTCCGGGTGGCGCATACGACATTCATGTTGAATCCGGCCGCTCTCCTGGCAACGGCCCGACCGATTCGACCCATGCCAACGATACCCAGTGTCTTCCCGCTAACCTCGGTCCCCAAAAACTCCAGAGGCGCCCAATACCGGAAACGCCCGCTGCGGGTTCGGTGATCACCTTCCACAATTCTTCTGGCAAGGGCCAGAATCAGTGCAAACGCAAGATCTGCCGTGGCGTCAGTTAATACATCCGGGGTATTGGATACCAGAATGCCGTGCGTGGTCGCTGCCTTCAGATCGATATGATTGGTTCCAACCCCATAATTGGCGATGATTTTCAGTCCGGGTGCAGCATCCATGACATCTGCGTCAATGCGGTCCGAAATGGTTGACAGCAGTCCATCCATGCGGGCAATCTGCCGGATCAGGCTGTCGGGGGACATGGGCCGATCATCGGAGCCGACAACTACCGTGTGTGCGGCATGAAGCATGTTCATGACCTCTTCCGGCAGACGCTGGGTGACGAGAATATTCATGTGATGATCCTTTTCTCCGATAACGGATTTGTGGTATACAGCTCAAACCGGTCTTCTGGCCGGTTATTTTTATGATATCGCTTTCAAGATAAAGTCGGAAAGGGCGTTAATGATGAGTGGATTTTCCGCAGCAGTTTCCAACAAGATTAAAATCAGGTTGCTCGCAATCACACTGGGGATGGAACTTTACACGGTATGTGCATCCACTGTAGGCATTATGACATCCAACTCGGTGGTGTTTGTCGCCAATTTTGTCATTGCCCTGACCGGGGCGTTGGCATCGGGACTGTCTCTTTATACCGTGCGTCACATGACACACGGTGCGGACCTTCGCAATACCTACGGTTTTGGTCGGCTCGAGACAATCTCGAGCATCGTGGTGGGTGCCACCATGCTGCTTGCAGCAATTTTTATCGGCTATGAAACCCTGATGAAAATCCGGCACCCTGTTGAACAGCATGGCGGTCTTATTGCCGTGCTGTTGACCAGTGTTTCCTGCGCATTGTCCATCTGGCTCTGGATTCGCAATCTGCGCCTGAGCAAAACAGAGCACTCCCCCATTTTCGGCGCCATGTGGCGCATGGCCCGGATGGGGGCTCTCGAGGACTTGCTGATCATACTCGCTGTGGGGATATCTCTACTGTTTCATGGCGCACCGTGGACCCGCTTTCTCGATATTGGAGCAACCTTTATCCTTCTGCTGATTCTGATCAAGTCCATCCATGAAGTGTTTTCAGGATCCATCGGTGATCTCCTGGATCGGAGCCTGGACGAGTACAATCTGATCATGATCCTGCGCGAACTTGCCGTCACATTCGACGGTTACGAACAGATTCACGGTTTCCGGACCCGTCGATCCGGCAGTCATATTTTCATTGAGCTGTTTCTGGAATTCGATTGTCAACGATTGGTGTCGGAAGTATATGCCCTGATTGATCGTCTTGAGGCCGGTTTGAAGATTTCCATGCCCAACGCCCAGTTAATGGTCGTGCCCAGCCGATCACCCGTGGCTGACTGAAAAGAGACATCATGCGGCCTCTTCGATGATGCATAGAAACCGACCCTCACGGTCATATTCGAGAAGTACTTTGTTTTTATACAACAATCGTGTTTACATAATCAAGACAATAGGGGTTGATAAAAATAAAAACGGGGGTTAATTATGCGATCCACCAATCCGTCATAATCAGTACGCCGGAATACCTGAAACGGACTATGATATTGACAAAAAAAATGAATAAACATAAACTTCCAAAGTTTTATTCAAATGTTTATCATTTTGATTATATGAAACTATTTTTCATGTTTCAGCAGAAAGGAATGACATGCTTAGTTTTTTGCGTAAAAATGCCGGCACATGGCTGATCAAGGGAATTCTGGGAGCAATTGTTGTGGTGTTTGTTTTCTGGGGGGTAGGCAGCTTTCGTAACGAGAGCAATGCCTGGGTGGCCAAGATCAATGGTGAGACAGTTTCTGCCGAACAATACAACGAGGCTTATAACACCCTGATTCAGCGTTACCGTTCTGCCTATGGTCAGCGGTTTAATGATGAAATGATCAAAATGCTGAACCTGAAACAACAGGCCCTGAATCAGTTGATTGAAAAACAACTTCTCCTGAATGAAGCCGGCCGGTTGAAATTTATGGTTTCCAGTGATGAACTGATTGATTCAATCCGTACCATGACGGTTTTTCAGAATAATGGCGTATTTGATGAAAAGCGATATCGGGCCGTTTTGACGCAGAATCGGTTAACACCGGAATCTTTTGAAAAAATTCAAAAAGAACTGCTTCTGGTGGATAAACTGCGATCATTTGTCATCGATAGTGTTCATGTTTCTGAAAATGAGATCATGGAATGGTTCAACTGGAAACACACCTCGATGCAGATTGACTACGCATTGGTTGATCCGGCCCAACTGACCGATATCGTAGTGAATGACGACGAGATAGGCAAGTATTTTGAGGAGCACCGGGATGAATTTAAAACAGAACCCAAACGGATTGCCCGGTATATTGAAATCAAATCCGCCACGTTTGCAGATCAGGTTGCCATAACCGAAGACGAGATTAAAGCTTACTATGAAACACATTCCGCAGAATTTGAAAAGCCAAAGACCGTGGAAGCCAGACATATCCTGTTCAGGCTGGCCCAGGATGCATCTGCCGAGGCTGTCGAAAAATCCAGGATAAAAGCGCTTGATGTACTCAAATTGATCAAAGATGGAAAGGATTTTGCAGAACTGGCCAAACAATATTCGGATGATCCGGCCAAAGAAAATGGTGGATATCTTGGAGAATTCAAAAAAGAAGACATGGTTCAGCCGTTTTCTGAAAAAGCCTTTTCAATGAAGGCTGGTGAGATCAGCGACCCGGTTCGCACACAGTTTGGCTGGCATATCATTAAGGTTGAAAAGATCAATGAACCGTCTACCCAGACGCTGGATCAGGCATCCCAGGGAATCAGAAAGAAATTGACGGATGAACGCGCCGGGAACATGGCTTTTGATGCAGCGACAACGCTTGGCGAAAAAATAATGGATATCAACAGCTTTGAAAAAGCTGCGGAGGAAGGCAAATACACCATCACGATTACAGAACCGTTTACCCGAAAAGGCCCTAAAGAGATGGCCGCCGCACCCAAATTTGCCGAAACCGTTTTTTCTCTGGAAAAGGACAGCATCAGCGATGTGCTCGATCTGGGAGAAGGGCGCTATTCCCTGGTTCAGGTGATGGACATCATCCCGGAAACCATACCTGAACTGCAAGCCATCAAAGAGGCTGTTCGGGCTGCGGCTTTGAAAGGAAAACAACAAAATCAGGCTGCGGAAATTGCCGCGAAAATTCTTGAAGCGGTCAAACAGGGTAAAACCATGGCAGCGGCAGGCGCACAGAAAGGCGTAAAAACGGCAACAACCGAATTTTTTGAGAGAAACGGAAGAATTGCGGAAATCGGTTATGAACCGGAAGTCATAAAAACCGCGTTCGATCTGTCACTGGAAAAGAAGGTGGCTGACGCGACGATCAAGGGTCAGAAAGGCTATTATGTCATCGCCTTCAAAGATCGGAAAGCTGCTGATCCAGCCGGTCTTGAAAAAGAAAAAGATCAGATTCTGCAGACCCTGAAATCCCAGAAGCAGAATCAGGTCTTTCAGAAGTTGCTTGAGACCATTCGAAAAGCCAGCGATATCCAAATATCGAAATCCTTTACCTGATACGGTTTCGGAGTTGATACCAGTTACCGTGAAAAGGCAGAAACAGAATTCAGAACTCAGGATTCAGAATTCAGTAGAAAAGCGCTATATATCATTTTCATACAGGGGGGTGAACCTCCCGGAATGATACATGAACATTTACCGCCTGCTTAGCCCGACATGATGCCGCTTATCTCTGCGTTTCCACGGTAATCGACCAGCAGCCTGTTCATTTTCAAGACGAGGCAACGGTATGGCCATCTCCTATTCAGACAATCGGCTCGATGATACCCGCATTCTGATAAAAAAAATTATCAGTCAGTCCAAAATTCCGCTTTCGATGGAAGACATTCACAAAGTTCTTCCAACCCTGTATCAGCCTGACCGCCAAACCCTGAGCCTGTTGATGGAAAACCTGGTCAAAGATGATATTATATATCAATGGCCTTCCAAATCCAGAAACCGTAACCCCCGTTTCTGGAATCAGAATCTGCCTGCTTTTATCAGGGAAAAAATCGTCCTTTCCATGGCTGAATCATGTCTTACCCAGAACCAACTGCTAAAGACCATCTGCAAAACCCTGTTCAAATGTTCACAATCGGCATCAGAAAAACACATCAAACAGGCGATTAATGACCTGTTAGCCGAAAAACGGGTGTTCGAACACCCGCCGGTCGGGCGATATCGAAAAACCCGATTTTGTATTCAACCAATCGATATCGATAAATATCTGGACAGGCTTCTGGGCGAGATGGATCGGGTTTGTCATATTCTGAAAAAGGTGGGTGTTACCCCTGACCAGATCATAGAAGCGTTTCACAAAAAAATGGAAATTCCAAAGAATGTTTCAGTACCGGCCCGATCTGTTCGCCCACCGGTATCTGAGTCATCCGCGCTGAATGCTTCGGATCAACTGCTGCAGAAAATGGTGGAGATTGAACCCGAGGCACTGAGTCAGGTCCCGGTCTGGATTCCGGATCTGCGAAAAGCCATGCGCATGACAAAGCCGGAATTCGATCAGGCTGTATTGGCACTGGTTGGCGAGGGAAAAATATTTCTTGATAAACATGCTCATCCTGCTCAGCTTTCGCCTTCTGAACGTGAGCAGATGGTATCCGACCATATGGATGACTGTTATGTGGTTGCCGTCATTCGAAAAGGTGTCCTGAATGGATAATCCGTTTCGGAATCGCATTGTTTCAACCCCCTGGACGTCTGGAGAAGTTGAAGTTCCGGAAATCAATTCGGATGCCTTTAATCTGTGTTGCCAGGCTCTGGATATTGTGCGGCGGGAAAAACACAGCGTTTCGATTCTTTTAACCGGCCAGACCGGCAGCGGAAAAACCCATCTGCTCAACCGGATCCAAAAGCATCTTCGAACCATCAACCGTATCCATCTTTTCATAGCCGTTCGGCTGCACACCAGCCCGAATCGTTTCTGGCGTCATCTTCGAAAAAACTGTATCGAAAGCCTGGAAAAGAAAACGCGTAACAACCGGTCCCAATTGGACCTGATTTTTCTCAGAAGACTTTTTATGGAATGTCATAAACGCACCATTCCGATGAGGTTGCTTCCGGATCTGACAGATCATATTCGATACCAGTCCGATATTTCCCTGTCAACGATGACCGCTTTTGGGAATCTGATCAGAAAGATCAACACTGTCGATACATTGGCCTGGCTAAAAGGCTATTCGCTTTCTGAAGACAGGCTTCAGAAAACCGGTCTGCCTGTCATGGAAAATGATCCGGAAGGGTTTGAAGACGAAGCCAGGGAATTCATAAAGGAATTGTTCCGCCTGGCCGGGCCGGACATACCGATTGTTCTCTGCTTTGATCAAATCGAGGCGCTTCAGCGGTATCCAAAAGATGAAGTCGGACTGTTCACATTTGGACAGGCGGTTCGAACCCTGCATAATGAAACGCAAAATGTTCTGATCATTTCCTGTGTTCAGACATTTTTTCTGGATGACCTGAGAAAAGCGGTGATGGTTCCGGATTTTGATGGCATGAGCGATTTTCGAAAACATCTTGAGCATCTGACATCGGATCAGGCCAGGCTGTTGATTGCCGCCAGACTGAACGCCACAAATGAAGACGATATTCAAAAATCGGAAATCAACCAGTATATCGGCAATGGCATGAAATCATTTCTGGCTGAAGGCAACCGAACAGCCAGAGAGGTTTTGACATATGCCGCATCCGTGTTTGACCGATGGAGCAACCCATCACATCCGTCAGCGTCGGGAGATGTGACGTCTCAACCGGAAGACCGGTTTCTTGAAAATGAGCTGAATCTTCGTGAAGAAGCTGCGATGAAACGGATGACCCCGGATCATCTGGATGACATTATTCAGGGCGCTGTCCCTGCATTATGTCATATCTGGAACAGGCAGTGTCGGGAAACAGATGGCCTTTCCAGGCCGGATATCGACATGACGCTGAAATGCGCTGACAAGACCACGCATATCAGTCTGTGCAATCAGGGCAGCATGAATAGCCTTGCCGCACGGCTTCGGCGTCTGCTTCAGCAGGTGGAAGCAGGGCAGGGGATCGATAACCTGATTCTGATCCGGCATGCCGAACGTCGAATTCCATCAGGTGCAAAAAAAGTCAACAGTTACATCCAGGCACTTAAACAGCGGGGCGCCAGATGGATGACACCTTCCCGGGAAACCCTTTCGGTGTTGGATGCGCTTCGAAGCCTGCTTGGCGAAGCCAAGAGTGGCGACCTGAATAATGCCGGTCAGCCAGTGCTTGAGAAAACAGTTCGCGATTGGGTTCGAAAGGCCGTCAGTGAACCAGCGTGGAATTTTATTGAATCCATGTTTGGAAACACTCCCGCAGATATCGGGATAGACGCAGGTATCCTATTGAAACTGATTGATATTCTGAAATCAGAGCGGGTCATGTGGCTTTCTGATGCCGCTAAAACACTGAATCAGAACCCGGAAACTCTTGAACGTCTGATTCAGCCCGGCCTTCATCGGATCGGCCTTCTGGAAGGACCGCCCCCCCTGCTGTATGACATGGGAACGTCATGAATGGTGCAGAAGAAGGGATGAAAACATGAATCGTGAATTTCGCAAGTTGGAACTTAACCCGTTGCGCCTTAACCGGAATGATTTCCATGTCAATTATTGAAATAGGTCTTTTGGCCAGCTTGCTGGCCGGTCTGATGACAGGAGTGGGTGCACTCCCTGCATTTTTCTTAACCAATATACCGGACAAACTGATCAACACCCTCTTGGGGGGGGCAGCCGGCGTGATGCTGGCCGCCACATCATTTTCATTGATTGTTCCGGGAATTGAACATGGTGATCATCTCTGGCCTGGAAAGGGCGTTTATGTGGTGGTTGCAGGCATGCTGCTGGGTGCAATTTTTCTGGATCGAATGGACAAATGGCTGCCGCATGAACATTTCCAAATGGGTCATGAAGGGCCAGACAGCAGTCTGAGACGGATATGGCTGTTTGTGATTGCCATTACCATTCACAATTTTCCCGAAGGACTGGCGGTGGGAGTCGGATTTGGTAATGGAGATGTCGGCGCTGGAATGAGCCTGGCAATCGGAATCGGACTTCAGAACATGCCAGAGGGGCTGGCTGTCGCCCTGCCGTTGATGGGACAGGGGTACAGCCGCTGGAAAGCCATTGGTATTGCCACATTAACCGGACTGGTTGAACCGGTGGGAGGATTGCTGGGCGTTGCGTCTGTAACGATCTTCAAACCACTTCTCCCCATTGGATTGGCGTTTGCCGCAGGCGCCATGCTGTTTGTGATCAGTGATGAAATCATTCCGGAAACGCATTCAAAAGGCAAGTCCAGATCAGCCACATTTGGCGTGATGATCGGATTTGTCATCATGATGGCCATGGATAATCTGCTTGGGTAAAGGAGTCAGTCAGATGAAAAATTATAGAGGCGTTTCAGAATCGACATGGCGACTATCGCTTGTATGCCTGTGTTTGATTTTGGTTTCATGTGCCGGAACAGGCAGTTATGCAGTAAAAAATGAACCGAAACCTGAACATTCATCAGCGCCAAATTTTCAGATTCAACCCGTTAAACCCCAACCACAAATCGACAAGCTGATTCCCGGCCTGGCGGTACGCTATATCGAAAAAAAATTCAGACACATCAATGAAATGCCCGCTGAAATCAATGCCTATGCTGTCGGCAAGCCGATTTTGATGCTGAATCACCGGTTTAGCGGAGAGGAGCCGGTGTTTGACAGCGGCATGGCACGAGAAGTTGGATTGTGGATCACCGGATGGATTCGTTTTTCAAAAACCGGGCAATATGATCTGATGTCCAGATCCAATGACGGCATTCGCGTCTGGATTGGTGAAAATCAGATCATTGACGATCCAGAGGTTCATTCTGACCGGTTTTCGCCCAAGGCATCTCTGACAGTGACCGAAGCAGGATACTATCCATTAAAAATTCTGTATTTTCAACGAAAAGGCACGGCCTGCATCGAAATGCACTGGAAAATGCCCGGCGAAATGCAATTCTCGATCATCCCGGAAACTGCCTATTCGCATCTCCCGCCTGCAGAAAATAAATGACTACCCCTGAAGGCGTCATCCAGTTCAATCTGTCTTTTCAAAAAACCGGGGCGCTGAATAAAAAATGGATTCAGCGGATTCAGCCCTGGCGCCATATCCTGTTCAAACTGAATCTGATCGGACAGTCGGCCGAAAAATATGATGGATATGGTTATGGCAATATCAGTGAGCGGCTGAGACAACGTGGCAGAGACAATGCGAGTCGCTCTTTTGTCATCAGCGGATCACAGACCGGACACCTGTCTGATCTGACCGTGAATCATTATGCATTGGTGACCGATTGGTGTCTGAAAGATAATGGAATTATTTCCAGCGGACCGCTGAAACCTTCATCGGAATCTCTGACGCATGCGGCGGTCTACGAAGCGGAAGCGTCAGTAAACGCCGTAATTCACATTCACAGTGCAGAATTATGGCATCGAACCAAAAAGTTGGGTATTCCTGCGACACATCCACATGCAAAATGCGGAACACCGGAAATGGCGCAGGACGTTTTGCGTCTGCTTAACGACGCCTCTTGCCGCCGTCTGGGGATTTTCTCCATGGGTGGACATGAGGATGGTATCGTCGCCTTTGGATCGGATGTGATGGAAGCGGGTTTGAAACTGATCCGTTTTTTGGCGCTGCCGTGATCAGAATGATACACAACACGCACGCTCACGATGACGCGTTAACCAGGAAGACAAGAGGGTAGGGGACTTGCCCGGCTTATCTGGAAATTCATCGGGTAGAGACATAATGCATGACTGTAAGGGATACAACCCATATCAGGCTGGACAAAATCATCAGATCACATGCCATTTGTACATGAAACGGCCTTACATCTGAAAACTGGACACCGATATAAGGCTTTTCGACCAGACGTCCATGATACATGTTTGGACCGTTCAATTTTATTTCCAATGCCCCGGTAAATGCCGCTTCTGAATAGCCTGAATTGGGGCTTAAATGATGCGATCCTTCATGAAAGGCTGTTTTCATTGACAATCGGCCACTGCGATTCAAAATCTGGGCTGCCAGCGCAATGATGGGAACAGAAAGTCTTGCCGGGATATAATTCATCACGTCGTCGATTCGGGCCGATGCCTTTCCAAAGCAGATATACGCATCGTTTTTATAGCCAACCATGGAATCCAGCGTGTTGACCATCTTGTACGCTGCAGCAAGTGGTACACCGCCAATCGCATAAAAAAACAAGGGGGATATGACGCCGTCCACCAGATTTTCGGCAGTTGTTTCGACAGCAGCCCGAAGGACACCGGATTCACTCAATTTTGCAGTTTCCCTGCCGACGATGCAGGAAACCTGTTTTCTGGCCCTGGGAAGCCCCTGGGTATAAAGCGTCAGAAATACCTCTTTTGATGCGCTGGCCAGAGAGGATGCGGACAAGCAGAAATATAACAGGATGATCTCCAAACCTGTTTGAATTGCCGGATGAGCAGCCTGGGCAAAGCGCATAAGCATCCAGAAAATAAGCCATGTTCCCGCAATCAGAGAGATCGCAAACAAGGCTCCGGAAATGGTCAGATGTAACGGCAGCCTGCGAAAGGCAGGCTCAATCCGCGAGATTGCGGATCCCATCCATCTGATCGGATGGGGGAAGAAAACAGGATCACCCAGCAGCATATCCAAAAGGAAGGCAGCCAGGATGACACAGGATGACATCTGGATGTTCATTTATCGGCCGCCGCGTGGCTTCTGAGTCGGGTCCGACAAACCATTCCAGGGCAATTCCTCATTAGGAGAAATTGGTGCAGTAGTCTGACATCCGCAGATCATCAGCGTGAAAGCCAGTAGCAGGAAAATCAACTTTTTCATCGTATCCATTCTCACCATTGATAGGGTTTGTATAATTGGAAATGTTTGGCATCAGTCACGATTACGATTGATGAAGTTGGGATCTGTTATGCCGTACCAGGGAAGCTCCTCATCAGGCGATACAGGTGCCCAGGTCAGGCATCCGCTGATCATCAGGATAAACGCCAGTAACAGAATAATCCGTTTTTTCATGATATCCATTCTCCGGGTTGATATTGTTTTACGATTTTATATCGTTTCATCACCCTGTAAACAAGAAAAAAGAGCAGATCAAAGCGGATGAATATTGGTAACGGCTCAGGTATTCAGAATTCAGGAGTCAGAATGGCCTCAATTAAGCTTCCGGCAATTTGCCGACCTTCTCGTCGATTAAAGTTAACATAATATATCTTATGCGACATTAAATATTATTGATTCGGATAATCCCATTGTCAGGCATGACTGGTTATGATAAATTTCAACCTGTCCCGAGTCGTTACAAAAATGATAACCTGGTTACAATTAAAAAAATGATTCTTCATGAATAGCCACGGCCATGCCCCTGACCATCGCCACATATTTTCGATTGCAGAGTTGACCGAAAATATTAAAGTCTTACTTGAGGATAAATATCCTTATCTATGGATATCGGGTGAGATATCAAATATTAATAGACCCTCATCCGGGCATTATTACTTCACACTAAAGGACAATCAGGCGCAGATTTCGGGGGTCATGTTCAAAGGTCAGGCCAGAAATCTGACGTTTGCTCTGGAAGATGGCCAACATATTGTCGGTATGGGAAGGATCAGTGTTTATTCACCGAGGGGCACCTATCAGATTATTCTGGAATATATGGAGCCCAGAGGCATTGGCGCACTGATCCTAGCGTATGAACAACTGAAAGCCAGGCTGGCTGATGAGGGATTGTTCGATGCGTCACATAAACAGCCAATTCCATTTCTTCCCAGAACCCTGTGTGTAATCACCTCACCCACTGGTGCGGTCATTCATGATATTCTGCATATTGTTAACCGGCGATTCAATTCGATTTCCATTCAGATCATTCCGGTTAAGGTCCAGGGAGACGGCGCGGACAAAGAAATTGTCAGTGCGATTGAACTGGCCAACCGATCCGGTCATGCGGATGTCATGATTCTGGCCAGAGGCGGCGGATCATTGGAAGATCTGGCCCCATTCAATTCGGAAGCGGTTGCCCGGGCTGTTTTTTCATCTGGAATTCCGGTCATATCAGCAGTTGGCCATGAAACCGATTTTACCATTTCCGATTTTGTGGCCGATTTGCGCGCGCCGACTCCGTCAGCGGCTGCAGAACTGTCTGTCCCAAACAAAGATGCGTTGATCATCAGACATGCAGAGCTGGTTTTCAGTCTGAAGACAAGAATCATGCGACAGATCCGGCATTCGCGTCAACATCTCAATGATCAGAAAAACCGTCTGATTCATCCCATCAAACGGATTCAGGATTCGCGTTTGAGACTTGACGAGCTTCTTGAGAGAATAAATCAAATCTCGATCAGGGGAATATGCCGTAAAAGGGATATTCTGAACTGGAAAACAAAATCATTATATATATTAAATCCAATAAATTATATTATTAATTATAAACTTAAACATGATATTTTGAACAACAACCTTTTAAAATTAATTTTAAATCAGTATAATTCACAAAAATCTCAATTCCAACAGACCGTCTCACGCCTGATTTCAGCCAGCCCTACTTCCATCTTATCCCGCGGATACAGCATTACCCGGACAATCCCGGATGCACAGGTTATACGGGATGCCCAATCGGTCCAGCCCGGGCAGAAGCTGGAAATTCGTCTGGCCAAGGGTTCACTGTTGTGTCGGGTTGAAAGGATCGCTTCAAATGGCCAAACAGACTTTTGAACAGGCTCTCAAACAGCTTGAACAGATCGTTCAGGAACTTGAATCCGGAGATTTACCCCTGGAGCAGGCAATGAAAAAATTTGAGGACGGAATTCAGCTTTCAAAATTCTGCTCCAACAAACTGGATGAAACCGAGCGTCGGATCACGCTTCTGGTTCAAGACAAGGACGGAAATCCTTCGGAATCTCCGTTTGATGCCAATGTCCATGATTGATCTTGCCGCTTATCTGAATGATAAACAGCAGCTTATTGAATCTGCGCTCTCCAATTATCTTCCGGACCAATCCGCTTCTCGGCTGACCCAGGCCATGGCCTATTCCCTGATGAATGGCGGTAAGCGGCTTCGACCCATATTGTGCATGGCTGCGTGTGAATCCATGGGCGGCAGGGCCGCTCAAGCGTTGCCGGTTGCCTGTGCCATTGAAATGATTCACACCTATTCCTTGATTCATGATGACCTTCCGGCATTGGATAACGATGTTCTCAGGCGGGGAAGACCCACCTGTCACATGGCTTTTGATGAGGCTACGGCCATTCTGGCCGGAGACGGTCTTCTGACTCTATCATTTCAGCTCCTGTCCGAATTTGATGAGGTGTCTGCGTATGTCAGCAGAGATATCCAGTTGACCCTCATTTCCCTGATATCAAAAGCAGCCGGTTATCAGGGAATGATAGAAGGCCAGATGCGGGATCTTTTATCAGAAGGACAATCCATTTCACTGGGGGCACTTGAGGATCTTCATTTGCTGAAGACCGGGGCCATGATAGAAGCCTCGGTGGTGTCCGGCGCGTTACTGGGTGGCGGGTCCCCTGATGCAATTACAAGAATGAAGCAATATGCCCGGTGTATTGGTCTGGCTTTCCAGATTCAGGACGATATCTTAAATGTTGAAGGTGATCCGGATGTCATGGGTAAATCTGCTGGTACGGATCAATTGCATAAAAAAGGCGCCTACCCTGCCCTTCTGGGATTAGAAAAAGCGAAAGTTTTAGCTGAAGAATTGATTGATAACGCTTTGTTACATATTGATATATTTGATAGTAATTTTGATCCACTTCGTGCCATTGCCCTTTACACGATTCGTCGGAATAAATGAAATTTCGTATCTTAATTCTATCCAATCCATAATTCAGGAGTAATTATACGGTGGGCCTGATTGATTCGATTTACTCACCTTCTGATCTCAAAATCCTGGCCCGGACCGATCTGGTGTTACTGGCCGAAGAAATCCGCCATATCATTGTGGAGGTGGTCTCCAAAAATGGGGGCCACCTGGCATCAAGCCTCGGCGCGGTTGAACTGGCCATTGCCCTGCATTATGTTTTTGATGCGCCCCGGGATAAAATTATCTGGGATGTCGGGCACCAGTCCTATGCCCATAAAATCATCACCGGCAGAAAAGACCAGTTTCATACACTCCGCCAGCATAACGGCATTTCCGGATTCACCCGAATTCATGAAAGTCCCTATGATGCCTTTACCACCGGTCATAGCAGTACATCAATTTCTGCTGCGTTGGGCATGGCCTGTTGTAAACGGCTGAAAAATGACACCGGCAAAGTCATTGCCATCATCGGGGATGGATCCATGACGGCGGGGCTTGCCTATGAAGGCCTGAATCAGGCTGGTGATATTCACAAGGATTTGATCGTCATTTTGAATGACAACGACATGTCAATCAATCACAATGTCGGCGCCCTCTCCTCTTTTCTCAGCCGGAAATTTTCCGCCAAAAAACTTCAGTTACTCAGAAAAGAGTTTGGCGAATTTCTAAAATCCCTGCCCCGTATCGGTGATGATATCTATCAGTTTGCCAAACGATCAGAAGAATCTTTCAAATCCTTTGTCACCCCCGGTATGCTCTTTGAAGCATTCAATTTTGAATATTTTGGACCGATTAATGGCCATAAAATAGATCATTTGATTGATATACTGGAAAATATCAAATCAATGACTGAACCGGTGCTGCTTCATGTCTCGACAATCAAAGGAAAAGGATATGAGCCTGCGGAAAACAATCCGGTATTTTTTCATGGCGTCGGCTGTTTTGAAATTGAAACCGGAGAATGTCCGGCCAAAAAATCTTCTGTACCCACCTATACCGAGGTGTTTGGAAATTGCATGGTCCAGTTGGCAAAAGCCAACCGGCGCCTTGTGGCGGTGACGGCGGCCATGCCTGAAGGCACGGGGCTTTCAAAATTTGCTGAAACATTTCCGGACCGGTTTTTTGATGTGGGCATTGCCGAACAGCATGGTGTCACCTTTGCGGCCGGAATCGCAGCAGAGGGATACAGACCTGTTGTGGCCATCTATTCCACTTTTCTCCAAAGAGCCTATGACCAGATTGTTCATGATGTCTGCATCGAATCGCTTCCGGTTGTCTTTGCCATTGACCGCGGTGGAATTGTCGGAGAAGACGGGGCGACGCATCATGGCCTGTTTGATTTATCCTTTTTAAGAAGCATCCCCAATATGATCGTCATGGCGCCAAAGGATGAAAACGAGCTCTGTCAGATGCTGGCCACAGCCGTTACCCATAACGGACCGATTGCCCTGCGATATCCCAGAGGAAAAGCTGTGGGTGTTCCAGTGGATGCATCCTTTTCTTCTCTGACGATTGGAAAAGCCGAAATCCTGACAACGGGAGATGATGTGCTCATTATCGCGATCGGCTCGACGGTTCAGGCTGCGCTTGACGCCCATAAACGTCTCCTGACAGAAGGGATTCACGCCACCGTGGTCAATGCCCGTTTTGTCAAACCAATGGATGTGGATTTGATTGGTTTACTGGCAAAACAGATTCCCCGGATCATCACGGTTGAAGATAATGTTTTGCCAGGTGGATTTGGAAGTGCGGTATTGGAGACATTGAGTGATCAGAACATATCACCGGTTCAAGTGGTTCGGCTGGGTATTCCGGATGTGTTTGTCGAGCACGGCCCTCAGGCGCTTCTTCGAACCCGGATCGGTATTGATGAAGGCGCTATTTTTCGGGCTGCTAAAAAACTAATGCCGCTGCCGTGAAAAAAATCACTGCAATTGCTGCATCCCAAAATAGGCTGGATCGTGTTTTGCTTGATAAAGGTCTTGTGGAAAGCCGTCAAAAAGCCCAGGCTTTGATTCTGGCCGGACGGGTGATGGTGGATAATCGGCGTGTCGATAAACCGGGAACCCCTGTATCAGATGGGGCGGTCATCGAAATCATTGGTGATGACAACCCTTTTGTCAGCAGAGGCGGATTGAAACTGGAACAGGCGTTTCAGTCGTTTCATATTGATGCGGATCAGAAGATATGTATGGATGTCGGGGCTTCAACCGGTGGATTTACAGACTGCCTGCTTCAGCATGGCGCCAGACGGGTATATGCTGTCGATGTCGGATATGGCCAACTGGCCTGGAAGCTGCGCCAGGACTCCCGTGTCGTGGTAATCGAGCGGACCAATATTCGATACATGTCACCGGAAACCATTCCTGAGTGTGTTGATCTGGTTGTCATCGATGTTTCATTTATTTCACTGAAGATTGTCGTTCCGGTAGTCCTGAAATGGATGGGATCCAACAGCGTTCTGGTTGCGCTGATCAAACCTCAGTTTGAGGCCGGAAAAGGCCGTGTCGGAAAAGGCGGCGTGATCCGGGACAGTCGATTGCATCTGGAAATCATTGATGACCTCTCGTCTTTTTTTCAATCCATCGGACTGATTGTTTCGGCGGTCATCCCTTCTCCGGTTCTGGGACCGAAAGGCAATGCGGAGTTTTTAATTCACTTGCATCTGGATAACTGACCTAATGGACTTTCAGAAAAATTCAGAATTCTGACTTCTGAATACCTGAGCAGTTATTCGAAGGTAATATTCAGGATGGCGTAGAATCCGGAATTTGACTTGATTTTTTTCAACCGAAACTATATGAATTTAATCTGTTATAACGCATTGAATCGTATTTATTGAAATATCTTTCAGAGAGGAGTTTAAATGACTGAAATGATGGACAAAATCAGAAATATTGCGCTTGTGGGGCATGGCAATTCCGGAAAGACATCCCTGGCAGAAGTCATGCTGTTCGATACCGGAACCATCACGCGACAGGGTCGGGTGGAAGATGGAAATACGGCCATGGATTTTGAGCCGGAAGAGCTTAAGCGCAATATCAGTATCAGTTCAGGATTTCATCAGTTCAATTGGAAAAAAAATTCGGTAACCCTGATTGATACGCCCGGCGACCAGAATTTTTTCAATGATACCAAAAACTGCATGATGGCGGCTGATGCTTGTTTGGTTTTGATTGATGCGGTTGATGGTGTCAAGGTTCAGACTGAACAGGCCTGTACCTTTGCCGAGGAATTTATGCTCCCATGTGCCGTTGTCATCAACAAGATGGATCGGGAGCGGGCTGATTTTTTTCGAACGTTTCAGGACGCAGCGTCTTCACTGGATTCCCTTCCTCTGGTAAAAATTCAGATTCCCATTGGCGCGGAATCCGAATTCCGGGGAGTCGTCGATCTCTTGAACCTGAAAGCCTACACCTATGACAACACGGGAAAAGCCTCTGCTACGGATATCCCGTCCGATCTTCAGCCGGTTGTGGATGAGGAGCGGGAAAAAATGATCGAAGTCATTGCCGAAGCAGATGACAGCCTGCTGGAACGCTATCTGGAAGGTGAAACCATCACGGATGAGGAGCTTGCCGCAGCATTGAAACAGGGAATTCGATCCAGACTGTTTGCACCGGTGTTGTGCTGCTCTGCAATAAACAATATCGGCATCGATCTATTGATGAATTTTCTGATCGACTGCATGCCTTCCCCTTCTGACAAACCGGCCAAAACAGGAATTGACCCGGCTATAGGAAATGCAATCGAACGTCAGGCATCTGCCGATGCGCCGTTCTCCGCATTTGTGTTTAAAACCGTGGCCGATCCCTATGCCGGAAGATTGTCCCTGTTCAAGGTGGTTTCCGGTCAATTGGGTGCTGACGGGTCCTTCTATAATGTCAACAAAAAGACCAAAGAGCGCTACAATCAGTTGCTGATGCTGGCCGGAAAAGAACAAAAAACAGTCAAAGGTGCCGGTCCAGGTTCCATTGTGGCGGTTGCAAAATTAAAAGAAACCGCTACGGGCGATACCCTGTGTGATGAAGCCAACAAGATTCAATATGACTTCCCCGCTCCAATGCCCCAGTTGATTACGTTTGCCATCACATCCAAAGCCACCGGAGATGAGGACAAGATTTTTATTTCCATGACCAAGATGATCGAGGAAGATCCGGCACTCAAGCTGGAACGGACGGTTGAAACCAAAGAAATTCTATTGTCCGGAAGAGGCCAGGTTCATATTGAGGCCACGATTGAGAAGCTGAAGCGCAAATTCAATGTCGAGGTCAATCTCAACACACCCAAGGTACCGTATCGGGAAACCATCAAGAAAAAAGTCCGGGTGCAGGGCAAGCATAAGAAACAGTCGGGTGGTCACGGCCAGTATGGGGATTGCTGGATCCAGATGGAGCCGCTTCCCAGAGGCAGCGGATTTGAATTTGTGGATGCCATTGTTGGCGGATCAATTCCCAGAAACTATATCCCAGCAGTTGAAAAAGGCATTGTGGAAGCCTGTCAGAAAGGTGTTCTGGCCGGATATCCCTGTGTGGATTTCCGGGTCACTCTGGATGACGGTTCCTATCACGATGTGGATTCATCTGAAATGGCTTTCAAGATCGCGGGTTCTTTGGCCTTCAAAAAAGCGGTCATGGATGCCAAACCGGTTCTTCTGGAGCCGATTCTGGGGGTTGAGGTTACGACGCCGGATGAGTTTATGGGGGACATCATGGGGGATCTGAACAGCCGGCGGGGCCGGGTTCTGGGCATGGAGGCCCGTGGAAAATATCAGGTGATCAAGGCCCAGGTTCCCATGTCCGAGTTCCTGTCCTATGCACCGGATTTGACATCCATGACCGGCGGACGCGGCATCTACTCCATGGCGTTTTCACATTACGATGAAGTGCCGGCTCAGATAGCCGAGAAGCTGATTGTGGAACTGAACAAGGACCGGGATGCCTAATAAAAGAATCCAGAAGTCAGTATTCAGAAATCAGTAGAAAAGCGGCATTCAGTCAGACTGCTTCTGGATTCCTGCTGTTGCAGGAATGACGGATGGCATGCGATCTGGTGTTAGCAGATGTCTACCGCTGTTCTTCTGAATACTGAATTCTGATTGCTGGATCCTTGCTTTTCATACATTTCTGACACGGATAATATCCGTCCCAATACGCATCCCACTTGCGATGAAACGGTACCCGATTCCGTGCGGAAATTTTTTGACCCAGTGGACAGGATGATACATGAAACCGTCTGGAATGACGGTGGCCAATATAGATTTCAAATTTATCTTTCCAATTCTGCCATACCCCTCTTCTGGCCTGCATGGCCTGCCGCTGCGCTTTCAGAAGCAATTCGTTGTAATGGGTGTTGGGAGGCGTTGGCATAAAATAAGCCAGCCCGGCTTCAACCATAGCCTGATTGACAAATGTACCATCAGATAAAAACACATAAGCCAGTTTTCTGCCATACTGATCGGTTTTCTCTACATCCCATTCCAGACGAACCTGTTTTGCCAACACTTTTTCCTGGTTCAATTTCCCTGCGTCCGGTCCATACGGTTGAGCGGGCCGGTTTTCATGTGCAATTTCCGGTGCATTGATTCCGATATATCGAATCGTCTGCCCATTCTGTAATATGATGGTATCGCCATCACTCACATGCCGGACCGTTTGCAAATCCGCTGCAATTGATAAGGCCGCCATGATCATTAATGAAATATGACAGACTGCAAAAATGAAAAGCCGGTTGATTCGCATCGGCACCTCCGCTACCCTTCAGAATTCGGTGAAACGGTTAGTCCACAATGAATCGCTGCGCTGTCATCCAGCATCCGGTTCAGGCCTCCCACAGCGGATGGGATGATGCCCAAGGTCTTTTCCCAGATTTCATCATCCTCCATACAGAAATACACCAGAACATCCGGGGCAATCTCCTTGATCCAACCCGCCAGTTTTTGAAAAATCTTCAGGCGGATGGGTTTAAAATACCGCATTTTGCCATCCAGACCGGTTATAAACTCGCCATAAATCATATTGGATTCCGGAAACCGGTTCTGAATGATGGCTTTCAGATCGGGCATGAATCGAAAGGTTCCCAGACTGATCCATACAATATTTTGGGGTGAGATATGGGAAAACAGGCTTTGAATGACCTGGCGGTATTCTGCCTCACATCCGTCGTAAACTACAATCGGATCAAAATGAAATGCCAGCGGATATCCCAGCGATTCACATTCTGCAGCGGCCCGAAGCCGGGACATCAGCGGCGTTGTCTGCCGTTCCTGTTCCGCTATCACCCGGTCTGTGTTCAATGACCAGGCCAGAATGGTTTTTTTTTGATGATCGAGCGCTTTCAGTTTTTGAATGGCCGTGGTTTTGGTTTTCAGTTCCAGCACAGACCGCGATTGTATTGAAAATCGTTGAATCAGGCGGGCGGATAGATCACTGAAGGATTCCCAGATCAGGCTGTCCGTGAACTCTCCGGTTCCGATGCGTTGAATTTTGGGCTGGGCCAGAAAGTCATCCAGTTGGGAAAACAGGTCGTCATGATTGACAAAGAACTGCAAAACAGGGGGATGAAAATAGGCCTGAAGAATGCAATAGGCACAGTCCATGCTGCAAAATGTACCGATATGCAGAATGTGATACCCACAGCAGGTATAGGTGCGGGTTCCCGGGCATTCCCGGACAAATGGGCCCATATTTTGGGTCAGAAAAAGGGTTTCTTTGCCTTTTTGAACCGGATCGGTGGCTTCAGAAACAAAGGAATACACATCCGCCGGTCTGTCCACAATTTGGGCTGAAACATGAAGCCGGGATGTCACATCCGTGACAATTTTTGAATCTGCGACATCCCGATGGATAAACAGGTGCTTGATTTTCAATCGGAATCAAGCCTTGATGGGTTTGATCAGGGCTTGCACCAGATCGCATGCTTTTTCCAGACTCAATTTGCTCATATTCAAAACCATATGATACAGATCGGGCTGATCATAATCTTCTTTGCCGAATTTTCGATACAGATTTGTTCTGCGTTTGTCTTGGCGGTTTACAATCTGAAGCGCCTGTTTCGGAGACAAATCATAGCGCTGTTCCATGAACTGCACCCGGTCTTCCAGATCCGCGACCATCAGAATATGAAATGCATTGGCATCGTCTCTCAGCACATACTGCCCTCCCCTGCCGACAATGACCGAATTGCCTTCATCCCCGATCTTTCGCATCAGTTTTTGAAGAATATCCACATAGATTTCTTCATCCAGATACCCCCTGTTGTCATCGAGCAACCTATCCATGAAGCTGCTGGGAATCAGTCCGGAGATGAATTTTGAAAATTTTCCGCCTGCCTCTTTTTCCATATTTTCAACCCAACTGGTCGATACTTTGGCTTTTTGGGCAATCATCTGAATGAGTTCTTCATCATAAAGGGCATATCCCAGTTCTTTGGATAACATGATTCCCAACGATTTACCGCCTGAGCCATATTGCCTGGATATTGTAATTACCGACATGAAACTACCTCCTGATATGAGAAAATTGTTGATCGAAAATCATCTATCCAATGGACCTACTCATTACCCTATTTCCTATGATCCTGTAAATTCAAAACTGATATGTTTCTGCATCTTGTCGATACGGCTAAATATTTCTTTGAGCATGGTCTGCTCGATTTTAGTCAGTTTTTTGGGATTGATATAGTTGTCCGGTCCGGTTCTGTCAATCATGACCGCATTCACCTGCCGGGAAAACCGCATTTGCATCAAAAATCCATAGGCGTGTTCCAGTTCACTGTAGGTATCCCATGTCAGTTTTTTCTTGTAATATAACTGTAGCATTCGCTCAGGTGTATTGGTTTCGGCAATCCCGTATTTCAGCGAATAAATTCGAATGATATCAATAATGGGCATCATCGCACTTTTAATGTCAAAGGCATCCCGATGCTCTCCCTTGGATTCCACGATAAAATTGCGGAAAAAACCAAGCGGCGGTTTGAAATATAGCGCGTTTTCGGTCATGTGCCGAAAAAATCCGGCCCATCCCAATAGCGTATCCATTAAATACTGGCGCAGATCATTGACAAGGGTCATGTCGCCATATCCGCCACGGAAATCAAAAAAAATACTGGCCTGAAGCAGATCCTCAGCCTCTGCCTGATGGGTCCAGTTTGAAAAATACTGTTTCCAGACAGACACCGGCTGACACCACTGGGGATTTTTGGCCATGACATCCCCTTTGCAGAATTCATACCCCACCTGATCCAGCCAGGTACAGACCGTTTCCCCCATTTCCAGGAAATAGGTTCGAACCTCTTCTGCAGACGCTTCAGAAGGATCTTCATAGATAATGGCATTGTCCTGATCCGTTTTAAGCGTCTGTTCCTTTCTGCCTTCACTGCCCATGACCATAAAGGCAAACCGGCAGGGCGGCGGCCCGATCTGCTCGATGGCCATGTCAAGCAGCTTTACCAGAATGGCGTCGGAAATGGTGGTGATCAGCCGAGTCAGATTTTTGGCTTTTGCCCCGTTTCGAATCAAGTTCTGAATGACACCCGGCAACTGCCCTTGCAGATGGGTCAGTTCTTCAAGACGTTCCGAGGATTGAATTTCCCGAATCAGAAACAACGGAGACTGACCCTGAGACGCCAAAATATCCTTGTCTGTGATGATACCCATAACCTTGTCATTTTCACCGGTTACCGCCAGGTGCTTCATGTTTTCCTGCATCATGGTCATTAACGCCTCAAATAGCAGGGCCTTTTGAGAAATGCTTTTCAGGGGAGCGGACATGATGCTGGAAACCGGCTGCAAAATGCTCAATCCTCTGGCAATCACCTTCTGTCGCAGATCGTTGTCCGTAACGATTCCAACAAAATCTCCCGCCCCATCCCGGACCAGAATGCTGCTGCAATGATGACGGGTCATCAGTTCCGCAGCAGATTGAATCGTCATATCCATCAGACAGTAAACGATGTTCCGCTGAAATATGCCATCAATCGTCTGATTGAGAAACTGAAGGGATTCCTCACGGGGTTGAATGGTCTGGGCCACAATGGATGCATAAGACCGGTCCAGCATCCGTTTTCCAAAGGTGTCGGTAAAATACTCACTGAATGATTCGAACTGGCTGCAAACATCCAGAAACCGCTGTCTGGGCCAGGTGTAAAAATAGGTATCTTCCGTGGTTTTAAGCGAACGAATCGAAATCGAATTATTTAGCAACATGGAGATCCCGCCAAAGAGACTGCCTTCGCTGATCTCGTTTCTGAGCGTGATTTGACTGTTTTCTTCGTAATAGCGTTCCGCGGCACCTTTCTGAATGATATACAAGGCATCGATCCGGGAAACACCCTGTGTGAATATGATCTGTTCCTTCGGGTGATAGATAACGGACAGTTCCGATGCAATTTTGGCAATCTCTGGTTCAGATAAAAACGAAAACGGGACAGTGCTCAACAAAAATTGTTCGGCTTGGTCAGATGAAATCAGGGCGGCATAGGACCCATCCGCCATCTTCTGGCTGAACGTATCGACAAAATATTTTGAGACAACCGGATACCGGTTGCAGATATCCAGAAACACCGTATCGGGGATAACATAAAATGTCGAGTCCCGTGTGACTTTGGCTGTTTTGACCGAAACGCCACTATTCAGCAGAAGGGATATGCCCCCGAAAATATCGCCTTCTTGCAGAACATTTTTCTGGGTTTTTTCACCCTGGCGATCCTCGTGCAGTTCCAGTGTTCCGCTCTTGACAATGTAGATGTTTTCCACCCGTGATCGGCCTTGAAGAAAAAGGATTGTTCCTTTTGGAATCACCTCAACATGGATGCTATAAAAGATGTTTACCAGCTCGGATTCCGGCAGCGATTCAAACGGCTGGATCTTTTTCAGCCAGGCAACCGTCTGGTCGTCCATCGTGAGAGATGAGTCGGAATCGGTAATGGTCGAAAAAAAGGAGGTTCCCATTGGTAGCCCGGATGTTTTTTTGAAAGTGGTCAGTATCTACGGTCAGCCGTCAGTGATCAATATATAGCTTTCAAAATAAGGATTTTGGGTGCGTTAACAGTCATATCCCCTGTCCCCTGTCCGGGCCGTTTCTGGGATTGGGCCGGAATATTTCCAGTATCATCGACCCGGCTCAAATCGATCGCGCTGTTACCGAAATATCTGGAAAACTCAATGGCTTATCTGATCGTCAGGCAGATGTCCTGGCAGGTCATCCGGTTTCTTTTTTTTCCATTACCGGTCCAATGGGAAATCTGTTAAGTATTGAGATGGTCCCCATATTGGACCATCGTCAGAAACTGGCCGGCTTTATTCTGATCATTCATGACCTGACCCAGGCATGCACGCTGGAGGCCAGACGTATGGTTATGCAGGTGTTGTCCGGTTTTCAACACGGGCTTGACGAAATTTGGTCATCGGTCGAAACCCTGCTGGCCCATTCGCAGAGCACGACCTTCCATCAGACCCAGGTGCTGAAACTGATCTATGACCATACCTGTCGAATGAAAGAGCTGATTCGAATATCATCGTCAGAACCGGCTGATTTTCAAACCATTTCGCCCATTACGCTGCTGGATTCCAGCCGTCCGGAATTTTATGATTTCGATCTCTTCAACCGGCCGGAAGCCAGCCCTGATCTTCAGGAATATTTTCTGACCAATATCACCTATACGGTATTTGATACCGAAACCACCGGACTGGACCCCCGAACCGATGAAATCATCTCCATCGGTGCGGTTCGAATTGTCAACAACCGGCTGCTTCGGGATGATGTATTCAATACGCTGGTTGACCCAAAGCGTGACGTGGGGGTAGAGTCCATCAAGGTGCATGGCATTCAACCGGAAATGCTTCAGGGGCAACCCCCGATCGAGGTGGCTTTGTCATACTTCAAGCGGTTTTCCGAGAATACGGTTCTGATCGGTCACAATGCAGCCTTTGACATGCGCATGATTCAGATCAAGGAACCGGTCACCGGCATCCGGTTTACCCAGCCCGTCCTGGATACCATGTTTCTGTCTGCCGTGCTTCATCCCGCACATCGCTATCACAGCCTGGAAGCCATTGCC
>Ga0366817_10059_pt1 | contig 48109 bp, 31 predicted proteins | sample TotcelFGM3001N13_FD_207092 | JGI IMG/M metagenome (GOLD analysis project Ga0366817, IMG submission 207092) | Enriched cells from coal bed in the Powder River Basin, Montana, United States - Total cells FGM rep3 HSBNCT.FGM.300.1.N13 ...
GAAAGAGTTCTACGCGTATATGGATCGCTTTCCCTTGGCGTCGCCACGTAAGCTGACGGACCTGATTGCGATGGCCCGGACGCGGTGATAGGCTGTTGGTGACAAGTGATGGTTGGGAGCCGGATGCGTTAACAGCGCTCGTCCGGTTCTGAGAGGGGGTTGGGCAGCAATCGACAGGGACGAGATATTGTGACACCACCAGAGGAAACGGGTGGCAACAGGGAATACGAACTTCGTCCTAAATCGCAGAGCCCCAACCCTACTCGCCTCGAGCGGCGGTTGCGTCGAACAAAATGGACGGTCGTCGTGTCGCCGCCGATTGATCCTGGTCGTTATGCCCACAACGAGAGCCTGCTTTGATGCGATACACGATCTGCTACTCCGTAAAAGCGGAATTGGTCGACCATGACGGAACGGTTGTCTCGTCCGACCGCATAATTCGCCAACTTGAAGGCTTAGCATGCCACGACGACACTGTCCTAAATTATGCTGAGCTGCCTTTCGCTGCTGAATGTTCGCTTAGCGGTGGGCATCCTCGTCTGACGCTCGACAGCGAGGGACACTTGCGGATTTCGGTGGAGGTCGAGAGCACACGGAAGCTGACCCATAAGGAGTCCAATGCTCTGCGCGAAGACTTTAAGGGACAGCTTACGGACGGCATTGGAGCCGGTTGCTTTGATGGCCTATCGGCAGCCACGGGGCTTTCCGTACAGGTCAGTTATCCGATGCGAGCCAACTACACGCAGAATGAAGGCAGGGCATGGAAAACGAAGCCGTCAACGCCACGGGGGAACGAGCAAAAAATCACCGCCGTTGCGAAGCTTGTCGAAAAGATGGATGCCAAGCCGCGAAAGTCGCCCGATCGTTCTCGGTCTGGCGCACCGGGGGATTCCGGGAGCGCCGTCACCCAGGAGAAGCCGAATTTTCGGAAGCTGTTTCGATTGCTCGCCAAACCGGAGCGAGATTCGTTATTTGAAGAAATCAAAGCGGAAGTCGAGGCATGCGGGAACGACTTGAGCAGCATCGGTGACAGAGAATATCCATACGGCAACTTCCGGGACCCGAAACTACTGCGTCTGTTGCTGAAAGCCGGTCTGCCACCGGATATTCTCGATGAAAAGGGATATTCACTTCTTTGTCATGCCGCTGGGTCGCCAAAGTGCATTGAAATGCTGTTGAAACTGGGTGTGAACGTGAATCGAATTTGCGAGGACGTTTACCGAAGGACTGCCCTGCATTGCGCAGCCAATGTCGGAAGCCGAGCCGGCGTGGAGTTCCTGTTGGCGAGTGGAGCCGATCCGTCAATCAAAGATGATTATGGAAGGACTCCTCTGCAATGTATCGATCGGTTTACCCCTGCGCGTGATCGGCAAGCAATCGAGTTGTTGCTTCAAACAACAACTACCGTGGAAGACGAGGCATAACCAAGCGGTCAACCCGAGCGGCGGATCGGGCGGATTCTGGAATCAACGGTTCTTGGCCGCCGCCGGGTTACCTTGGTCGTTGAACTAAGCCGCTTCGCGGTGGGGCTTGGTCGTCTTCTCGCGAGTCTGGGTTTTGGCCTTCTCTGATCGACGGCCTTGCTGTGCGGTGGAGTGTGCGGGGCTTCCTTCGGGAACGTTTTCTCTCTGTGTTTCCGCCGCCCCCGGCATGCCCCGCAGCGGCCTGAGAGCCGACTGCGGGGCATGCCGGGGGCGGCGGCTTTCCTGGCACGGCCTTCACGCTGGCCGCGGAGTCGGTTCCAGCCAAGGCAGTCGCTGCGGCCTGATCGTGGGGCTGCGGTGGTTCGTCGCGCCCCCTTGAGCCAGCCGCTCCGCGGACCGAGACGCGATAACGCTCTCGGGTCGGGAGCTTCTCCGGCGTCCATCCGCTGTCTCGGGCCACTTGTAACGATCATTCCGATTCGTTCGGCGAGTGGACTCGAGCCGTCTCCAGCGTTGTCGGGTGCCAAAGGAATCGTCGCATCGCGTCGGGGACGTTGACAAGGGGCAGTTCGCGTCTTAAGCTGCTGTGAGACACACGAGTCCTTGGGGCCGTGTGCTCTTGTTCTGCGGAGGATTTCGAAATGGAACTTACGGCTGTGTACATCCAGGTGCCCGAAGGCTATATCGGGTTCGTGGAGGAACTGCCTGGCGCAAACACGCAGGGCGAAACTCTCGACGAGGTTCGCGTGAACTTGAAGGAGGCCGTACAATTGGTCCTGGAGGCCAACCGCGAGTTGGCCGAAAAGTCGTTGGTCGGTCAGAACGTGTCGAAAGAACCGTTTACCTTCACGGTGGCATGAAACGACAAGACTTGATCCGGCATGTCGAGTCACGCGGTTTGCCGTCTGCTTCGTGAAGGCGGCAAGCACACTGTGTACTACAATCCGGACAATAGCCAGACATCTGCCATTTTACGCCATCGGGAGATCAACGGGTTCCTGGCACGCAAGATCTGCCGGGACCTTGGGATTCCGGAATCGTGATGGCCGAACTAGGGGATGCAGAAGAGCGGCGTTTACGTCCAGCGGTGTGGATGCGTCCTCACGTCGCCGCCTTCTGATCCTGGTCGTTCGTCGCCAGAATTGGTCTTGGGGCCACCACGGCGCTTGTCGCCGTCGAGCCGTGTTCAGCACCAGACCGATGCGGCTCGGTCTCTCCTCTTCGCCACCGCCCGGCTCGTCCGAGGTAAACTCGGTGGCCTCCGGCTCGACGGCAGACAACCGCTCATCTGGGCAGCTCGCCATGTCCGGAATGCTCGCTGGCCGCATAGTTCAGCAGATTGCGCAGCAGACGCTCGGCCGCAGGGTGGGTGCCGAGATTCTCGCGGATCAGCAGAGTATTCACAATGAAACGGCCCGCACCCGATTCATAGACCGCCAGCATCAGGCCCGACGAGTAGTCCTGCGAGGCTTTGATCGCGCCCGCCACGGCCTCGGTGGGCGGGTCGTGGCCGACCAGCACCATGTCGGGAATGATCTCGCGGTAGAAGGTGTAATCCATCAGGCCGCCGCTAGGCAGGCCGTCGAAGATCGGATGACGCTTCGCCCACTCGTCCTTGAGATACAGCCAGCCGCGAATCGGCGTCGCCGTGCCTTGGTTCGCCAGCGGCAGCCAACCGAGCGGCTGATCGCCCTTATTCAAAACGTCCGGCGACAGAAATACTGCCGTCGCTCCGCCCTGAACTCGCCGCCACAATTCCTCGAACGCCGGCGGCTTCTTGGATACGAGAATCACCTCGCACGACGCCGCTTGGCCAGCAGTCATCGCCCGCCAGCGAATGCCGCGATCTTCGAGCCACTTTGCCAACTCGGCATCATCTCCGGCCAGGACCACCTCGGTCTTGACCGCAGGCATCTCCGCCGGGTCGGCGACATAGAACTCCGTCTCGCCACCCGTCGCTGCGCCACCTTGCTCGATGGAAGCCAGGAACCGATATCGGCCTGACGGGCCGTCCACGCCCACCTCTTCCGCAAAGATCGGCAACGCGAAGGGCGATTCCTCTGCGATGGCTACATTCACGCTTCTCTCGAAGATGCGTTGGTTCTGCGGGCCGATCACAAGCAGTCGCACCGGGTATTCGCCGGGCGCCAGCGCGTCTTCGTTGGCCAACACGGCCTCGAAACGAATGCGCGCTCCGCGATAGACGTTCACCGGCTCGGCGAACAGGCACAACCGCAACGGCGCAAGCCCCTCGAACATCGCGTCCACGGTGCCTGGTTTCAGTTCGCGAAACGTTGTGGTCAGTCCTTCGCCGCAGCTGACGTGGTCGTTCATGCCGGTCAGGCTGTAGCCGACAATGTTCGGGTTGGCGCGGATCGCGTTCAGCCCGAGCGTGCGCTGACCCGCCATCTTGCGCAGGCTTTCGGCAAAGAAGTCTTCCGGCCGTGCGTACAAGTCGTCGAGCTTCCACTGTTTCCAATCGGCGAGATAACGGTCGAGCCTGTCGCGATAAAACCGTGCGTCTTCGACCTCCGTTTTGCCGAGTCGCTCGAAGTGGCGAGTCGTGCGCCACAGGTCCACCGCGCTGCCGATGCCGTATTCGGACAAGAACAGCGGCAGCGGGTCACCGCCGCCGGTACGCAGTGACTGGATCGTGGCCGCCGTGTGCGGCACCCGCGGATAGTTGTGGTGGTCAGTCACGACGTCTTCCCATTCGACGGCGCCGGGATTGGCCAGGCTGCCCAGGCGCGGGCGCGCTTTGTATCTCGACTCGGTGTACAAGGCGAACGTGGCCGGATCCGGCTTGTCGCCCGGCGCAAGCCAGCCGCACGACCAGGGCTCGGCGGGATTCTTCTCGCGGGGAAAATCCGCGGCCAGGTCGAATACGCCGCCTGTGGTGGATTGGATCGTTGCCGTCAGCGCCGTGCTGTCGCTGCCGTAGCTGCCGTTTCCCCAGCCGACGACGAAATCAAGCGTGTCACCTTTGGCCAACGCCAACTCGCCCGTATGCGTGGCCTCGTTCGGGCTGCCGCCGAGGTTGAGTTGCGCGGCGAACAGCGGCCGGCCGTTGTGGAACAGATGCACGTCGGTGGTGGCTTTGAACAAGCCGACGAACGTGGCGGCGATGCGATAGCGATCCGCGGTCGGCGCCGTCCAGCGGACGACGCTGTATTCGCCTTGCGGGCCCGGATGCAGAGCCACCTGTCGAGCCGGCCAAGTGAAGCTGAACGGCGTCGGGACGGGCTGGTCAGACGGGTTGAGCGTGGCCCACGGCTCGCGGCCGGCGGGACTGTGCCAGATGTCAAGCTTGGAGAATACTTCGTCCCGGACGCCGGCCAGATCCCACCGGCCGCTGTTCAGAAACACCATCCGCGTTTCGTCAAGCTGGCGGACCAGCGGCAACGAGGCCGCTGCGAGACGGAAGTGCGGCGAGTCCCGGACCTCGTTCAACAGGCCCCAGATCACCACGCTGGGATGATTGCGGTCGCGGCGGATCAACTCGGCGACGGAACGCTCCCACCGTTCAATTAATTGCGGCGAGTCCTGCATCGGCCACGAGGCGAACGATTCTTCGTAGACCATCAACCCGATCTCGTCGCAGAGGTCGAGTTGCGATCGCTCCGCGCCGCCCCAGATAAATCGGATCATGTTGAATCCCATCACCTTCAGATCGAGCAGGTCGCGCCGGGCCATGTCGGGATCGGGCGGCAGCTTGAGGCCGACGGGGAAATGATTGCACGTGTGCGTCGAGCGCAAGAAGATCCGCCGGCCATTGAGGCGGAAGAAACCGTTCTCGAACCGGAACTCGCGGAATCCGCAACGCACCGAACGCTCGTCGCCGCCCAAGCGCGCGCTGACGCGATAGAGAAAGGGATCATTCAGCTGCCACAACCGCGGCTGGTCGATCTTCATCTCCGCTTCGACCAGCGTATCGCCCGGCGCCAAGTCCCGCTCGAGGACCGCCACGCGTAACGTCTCGCCGCCAGCCGCCGGCGCGACCGCGAACTCCAATCGGCCGCGCACCGCCGTCTGCGAGGCATTGCGCACGTTGGCCTGAATCTTGATCGTGCCTGTTTTTGGCTCGGCTCGGGCAAACAGATCCTCCACACGCACCGCCGGTGCCGCGAGCAACTCTACCGAGCCGGTAATCCCGCCGTGGTTGTAAGCCGCCCCAGCGTTGTACGGAATCACGCGTGCTTGCTTCGGGGTTTCCTGCAGTACGATCCCATCGATCCGCTCGTGCGTCGGATTCAGCACGCGCACCGCGAGCAGGTTCGTTGCGGCGGCACGGATTGCATCGGTCACGTCGAGCACAAACGGCGTCTCACCGCCCTCGTGCTCGCCGACGCGGGTGCCGTTCAGCCACACCTCCGCCCGATAATCCACCGCCCAGAACCGCAGCAGATACCGCCCACCGGCGTGCGGATTCGCCGGCGCGCCAAATTCGCGCCAATACCATGCCACGCCGTGATACCCGGGGAACGCATCCTGGATGATCCACGGCACCGTCGTCGGCACCGCCTGCTCCCGCGGCGCCGTAAACCACTGCGCCTCGCGTCCTTGGTTCTGCGGATCGGTTGCGATCCGCCAGAGGTCGCCGTCGAGTGTCTGAACCGTCGGGACAATCGCCTCCGTGCCCAACGCGAACGTTGCCAGCGGAGCGAGAAGTAGTGCGAACAAGCGTGCGGTGTTCATCAGGGGCCTGCGGATTAGAGGTGTGCTGAAAAACGTTGACTTGATTGTCACCGCGAGGGTGCATTACCGACGTCTTGTCCGACGCTGTTTAACCACGCCCGTTCGAACCGTCGGCGGGCTTCCGGCCCGCCTTGGTCGAACACCTGAAAATCTTCCGGCGCGAACGTCTTGCCCTGCGTCCGCGCCGCCACGAGCTTGCGGAGGTTGTCGATCTCGATTTCCGCCAGGCGAGTCCGCTTGGCCTCGAAGTACAGGTAAGTCGCCTTCACCTGCGGCTCCCACTGGTTCGCGTCGGTGTACGAGCCGCAGAAGGGTACGCAGAGGTCGATCCAGCACGCGACGCGCTGCTTCTCGGCCGGTGTTACCTGAACCTCGTTGTGCGCAGGCTCGAGATGCTGCATCAGCTTGCTGGTGGCCGCGCCCGCAAGATAGGGCGGCAGCAGCGTGGGGCGGATTTGTGCGTTGATCCAGTTCACCGGCCCGTCGCCGTGCCCGAATCGCGTCAGGTTCAGATAGGACGCCGTAAAGGCGCGCCGCGCGTCCTGGGTCTTGTCTCCGTTGTTGGGGCATTGCGTATACGAATACGGCAGCACGTCACCCTTGAGGCTGAACGGCGCGTCCCGGCCGTCCTCCGCCTTGCCTCCCGTGTGGCAGCGCACGCAATGCTGGTCGAGAATCGGCTGGACTTCGCGCACGTAGCTGAAGCCCTCCGGCTCGCCAAAGCCGCCCGGGTTGTTCACCGTCAGCAGCGCCTCGACCGCGTCGCGCCCCGTGAGCGAGGTGTCGGTGATCGGGTTCCGCGCGCCGTGCTGTGCGGCGAACCGGTCGAACGGCGTCAAGTTGTGCGCACCGGTGCGCATGGCCGCGGCGGACGGCATCGGTGGCGGGGCCTCGTGCTTGCCCTCGTGACAGCCGATGCACGTCTGCGTCTCGCCCGGCTGGAGCGTGGACCAGCTGCGCATCGTCTGTACCACATAGCCCCGCTCGTCGAGCAACTGGAAATAGACCGGGGTCCGCGCGGGCACCTCGAAATAGGCCGAGCCGTCCGCCTGGACCGGCACCGTGCCGAGCACGTGCTTCACGTCCCAGCTGCCGTTGTTGATGGCCGGCGGCGTGCGCGAGTGTGAACGGCCCGCCTCGCCGATATTCGAGTTGTAGTAGGCGTCCGCGGCGCGGTATTCGAGCGCCACGACGCGCAGCGACTTGACCGTGCCCCGCGGCACGCCCGCCACACCCTGTCCGACATGCACGTCCTGGACGTAGTAGGTGCCCATGGTCTGCGTATAATCCACCTGGGACGCCCTTTGCGGCGGCACGGTCCGCGTCGCGAGCGGCACCGACTGGTTGCAGTGGATCGCCGGATCATAAGCCAGCAACTCGCGCCGGCCGTCCGCGGTCATGAAGTAGATCGCGTACGGCACCGGGAACGGCCCGTTCTGCGAGTTCGGCGAGCCCTCGGGGCAATAGGTCACCAGATAGGTCTGTTCGTCGAAGGCGTAGGGATACTGGAACTGTTCGCCCTCCCAGCCGAAGCGGTCCACTCGCACCGCTTCGGCCGGCTTGCGCGGCGCGAGATATTCGATGCCCGCCGCTTCCTGGGTGCCCTTGGTCCGGTCTACGAGGATCAACTTGCCGCGCTGGGTCGTGTGGTGGCCCGAGGCGATTCCGATCACCTTCTGCGTGCCGGGGATCCCTCGGGCATGCAGGATCGAGGTCGGGAACCAGGAATTGCCGCCGTAGAACTCCGCCTGTCCCGTGCCGTCGCCGTTCATCACAAACAGCGGTTGCGGAAAGATCTGTCCCCGGTCGTTGTATTCCCAACGGGTATAGATCACCCGGCCATCGTCCAGCGTCTGCGGGTAATTGGTGTGGACCTGGTCGTATCCGAGCCGCCGCAGGAAGCGGCCCTCGCCGTCACAGGTGTACAGGTTCGAAACCGATTGCCGCCAGCAGTCGGTCAGCTGGATGCAGCGCGAAGAAACAAACACGAAATCGCCGTCGGGCAGGAAACACGGCTCGATGTCGGACACGCCCAGGCCGAAGGTGATCTGTCGCACGAACCGCGTCGCCGCATCCATCACGTACAGGTGATAATCGTCGTCCGTGTCGGTGTGGCGCATCGAAAAGACGATCTTGGTGCCGTCGTAGGAGACGTTCGGATCGCGGATGATCCCGGTCGGCATCTCCAGCAGGGTCTCCAACTGCACCGCGCCGTCCTCGCCGATGGTCAGCTGGTGCAGGCTCGCGCCCATGCGGTAGTCGACGTTCCGCTCCGAATACTGCTGGTCCGTGATGTGGTCGGTCCACGCGTAATGCACCGTGCCGCTCAGGAAGTAATGTTTGGTGAAGACGATCTTTTCCGTATGCAAGCGCAGTACCGCCAGCCGCGCTTGCCGCCGGAGTTGGCAGGCGCTGAGATAGAGCGTCCGCCACCGCGCATCCGCCCCCACCACGCCGCCGTCGACCAGATCGGTGAGTTGTGCGCGCAATAGGGACGTGCTCTTGTCATCGGGTTCCAGTTCGGCCAAGACCTGCTCGATCATCCGCCGCTCGCGGTCGGCCGAACTCGTATCGGTGAAGCACGCGAGGTAGTCCAGGCCGTAGTCCTGATAGATCCAGTCCTTGTGCAGCCTGGCTTCGGGATAGGGCTGCGTAGCGTTGAGTCCCTGCTCGAGGTACCGCCGCTCGGCCGCCGCCAGTTCGTCTTCGCCCTGCCGCTCGGTCTCAGCCCGGCTGGCGGCGGCTGCCAGCGCGGGCAGCGTCTCCAGATACTGCTGGCCTTGCCCGGTCAGGACGCCCCGGCGCCCCTCCCCGTCCAGGACCAGCACGCGCACTTCGGCGATCTGGTAATTGTAGTGCCGGCCATCGATCGGCGTGTGGCTCGAGCGCACTCGCAGCCCCAAGAACCGCGTCTCCACTTCGTCCCAGAGCATCACATGGCCCTGGCCCGACACCACGGAGGCCGGCACCTGGTGGCGGCCGAGCACCGTGCGGAACCGCGGGTCGCCGTCCGCGCCGGCCAGCATGCCGGGCGTAACGCTTTCGGCTGCGACGGCAACGACGTCCATTTCCCGAGGCAGGTAACAGGTACCGGCGAGTCGCGAGACCAACTCCAAACCGGTGACCCGGCGCACGGCGCCCAGGTCGAAGACCACCACGCCGGTGACCGGCAGCGAACCGTTCGGCGGACGCGTGTTCAAATCGTTCCCGGTCGGCGTATCGTCCAGCAAGCAGGCGAAGGTCTCCAAGTCGCCGTCCAGCATCATCTCCGCCGTGTAGACCGCGCTGGCACGTCCATCCGCGCCGACCGCCGCGGGATACGGGTCGCTGGACACCGCCGCGATGCGTATCGCCGCTTGTGCCGAAACGGCCGCCAGCCAAAGCGAGGCCACAATACTCAGATAACCGCTCCTCATCCTTTCACCTTCGTCCTTTCCATCCCCGCGTTGACGTTACACTAATAAGATGATCACGACAACACCCCGGAGTTCTTCCACGGAGAGGCTGTAAAAGAAGTGGGACAGGCACCTCGCGAGGCGGCGGGGCTTGAGTGGGACGCGTCTCGGTGGCGGCGGCCACTTTGGAGAATTCGGCCCGTTCGTTATACTCCAAGGGTGGCCATGTCGCTACGTCTGCGGCGGTCTCGAAGGGAGTCTGTATGATTCGATCCTTGGTGGGATGCTTGGCAATCCTCGTTTTGCTGTCGACTGGCGCTCGGATCGGCCGGGCGGACGTCACGCCGGACGATGTCCGGAATGCGATCGCGACGGGTGTGCGCTATCTCAAGAGTCAGCAGTTGAAGGACCGCGGCAATTGGCCGGATCGAGTCGGATATCCGGGCGGCGTGACGGCTCTGTGTACGCTGGCATTGCTGGAGTCGGGTGAGCCGGTGAATTCGCCGGCGATGGATAAAGCCCTGTCGTACCTGCGGCAATTGAGCGATCCGCAAGCGGTCTACGTGACGGCGCTGCAGACGATGGTCTTCTGTGTGGCCGAGCCGAAAAAGGACCTGCTGCTGATTCAGCGGAATGCCGCTTGGCTGGAACGGGCCCAGATCCAGGATGGGGACCGGGCCGGGGCGTGGACCTATTTTTCGTCGGCCGGCCAAGCGGCCCGTGGCGACAACTCGAATTCGCAATTCGCGCTGCTGGGGCTGCACGAAGCCGAACTGGCCGGCGTGTCGGTCAGTGCGGCCACCTGGCAGCGGGCCCTGGATTACTGGCTCAGTTGCCAGCGTCCGGACGGTTCCTGGGGTTACTACAAGTCGGTCCAGGACCAGCCGCAAGCGGCGCCGACCGGCAGCATGACATGCGCCGGAATCGGAGCGGTGGTGATTTCCCAAGGCCGGCTGGGCGAGGGCGACGCCCGCGTGGTGGGCGGGGCGATCCGCTGTTGCGCCGAGCAGACGGATGATGATTCGCTGAAGCGGGGCTTGGAGTGGATGGGCGCCAAGTTCACGGTCAACGCCAACCCTAGTCCGGCCGGCTTCGGCGGACTCAGTCTTGGCCGTTCCGGATTGTTCTATTACTTGTACGGCGTCGAACGCGTAGGCCGCCTGACCGGCCGTCGGTTCCTGGCGAAGCACGACTGGTATCGACAAGGCGCCGAGATGCTGGTGCAACAGCAGGACAAGCTGACCGGCTTCTGGCGCGGCGAAGGCAGCGGCGAAGATAATCCGTTGATCGCCACGTCGTTTGCGCTGCTGTTCCTGTCCAAAGGCCGCCGCCCGGTGGCGATCACCAAGCTGCAGCACGGCTACACGAACGACTGGGACCTGCACCGCAACGGCGTGCATCATCTGATCCGCCACGTCGAACCGTCATGGCGGCAGAAACTCACATGGCAAACCGTCGACTCCCGCGCCGCATCGGTCGAGGATTTGTTGGAATCGCCGGTCCTGTTCCTCAGCGGCCGGGAAGCGTTGGAACTGAGCCCGGCCCAGAAACAGAACCTCAAGCAATACGTCGCGCGGGGCGGGTTTATTTTTGCCGAAGCGTGCTGTGGCGGCGAGGCGTTCGACCGGACGTTTCGCCAACTGATGAAAGAGTTGTTTCCCGACAGTGCTTTGCGGCTGTTGCCGCCCGAGCACGTGATCTGGTTTGCCCAGGAGCGTGTCGCGCCCGAGCGGATCCGGCCGCTGTACGGCGTCGACGCTTGTTGCCGGACCAGTGTCGTGTACTGCCCGACGGATCTGTCATGCTTGTGGGAGTTGAGCCGCGGCGACCGCGACGTGGGGTACCCCGAGGCGGTCAAGGAAGAAATCAAGGCTGGCCTAGCGATCGGGGCCAACGTACTGGCCTATGCGACGAACCGCCAGTTGAAAGACAAGCTCGAACGGCCGCGGAGGGCGGTAGAGGGCGATCCGAACGAAAACCTGACGCGCGGCGTGCTGATGATCCCCAAACTGGTGCATGGCGGCGGCAGCGACGAAGCGACCAACGCCTTGCCCCGCATGCTGGGCGTGCTCCGCACGGACGTCGGTTTGCGGGTCAACGCCGAACCGCTGCAGGTGTCGCCGGACGATCCCCAGCTGCTCGACCATACGGTGGCGTTCGTTCACGGCCGGCGCGATTTCCGCTGGAGCGACAAGCAGCGCAAGGCGTTGGCGGTCTACTTGCGCCGCGGCGGGTTCCTGTTTGGCGACGCGATTTGCGCCAATCCGCAGTTTGCCGACGCCTTGCGGCGCGAAATCAAAGCGGCCTTGCCCGAGGCCGAATTCGTCCGCTTGCCGGAAAACCATCCGCTGTTCACCTCCCAATACCGGGGATATGATTTACCGACGGTGACGCTACGAGATCCCCAAGTCCGCGCGGTCGGCGATCCGCTGAGCACTCGGCAAGTTCAGATCAAGCCCCTGCTGGAGGCAGTCCGACTGGAGGGGCGTTTGGCTGTCGTGTTTTCGCCTTACGATATCAGCTGTGCCATGGAAAACGCCGCTTCGCTGGATTGCAAAGGCTATCTTCCCGCCGACGCCGCCCGCCTGGTTGTCAACATCGTCATGTACGCGCTGCAGCAGTAGGGCTTCGTGTCATTGGGCCACTGAAAACAAGCCGATCTTCTCGCGTCGTCATGCCTGACGCGTTGACACGTTGCTGTTCGCCATGTTATTTTGGGTTTTCCGCGAAATCAGATAAATCACGCCCAGGCAGGGACATACCAATATGAGGGGGGGGGCTAATCGTGCAGTACAGTGTTAGGCAGCGGTTCGGAAGCCAATTTCTGGTTGGTGTGATCACGATTTTGTTGGTCCCCTTTTTCAGCGGTTGCGGCGGAAACGATGGTCCTCCGTTTGGCCAAGTCATGGGCAAGGTCACTCTGGACGGCCAACCGATTCAAGCCGGAATGGTCATGTTCATTCCCGATTCGGCGTCCGGCACGGTTGGGCCGGCGTCACAGGCTCAAATCGGCAGCGACGGACAATACGAGCTGATGGGGCCCGGGGGCCGCAAGGGGGCAGTGGTGGGGACTCACCGCATCACGGTCTCAGGGCCCGAAGTGAGCAGCGATTCCGCCGGGCAACCGGCATTGGCGGTAAAAGTGCCGGAGCGATATAAGTACGAGCAGAGTTCCGGGATCAAGAAGGAAGTCCTGGCCGGGGAAAACACCATCCATATCGAACTGACTTCGGAATGAGCGGTAAGATCCGGCATTTCGAATTCGGCATTCATCGTGTTTGTTCGAGGTTCATTTTTTGGGGTGCGGCAGTCTTGGGGAGGTATGATAATGTGTTTTGCAGTTTGGCGGAGGGGTTCTTCCCGCTTGGGGTTTACGCTGGTCGAGTTATTGGTGGTGATTGCGATCATCGGCATCTTGGTGGCTTTGTTGTTGCCGGCCATTCAGGCCGCTCGAGAAGCGGCGCGGCGGACGCAGTGTGCGAATAACCTGAAGCAAATCGGGATCGCCCTGCACAATTATCATGACACATACCGCGTGTTCCCGTCGGAAAAGACGATGAGCAACCGGCCCTCGGATGGTTTGCTGCGATGCGAAGATCCCGGGCCGTCATGGGACGTCGAACCCGGCAACTGGGAGATATTCCTACTGCCGTTCATCGAGCAGTCTGCGGCGTACGACCAACTGGATTGGGGCAGGCCGTACAATCAGGCGCCGAACACCGCTGTTTTCCAAGGCGATTATCCGGGATACCTGTGTCCTTCCAATCCCAAGCACCAGAAGGGGATTCACGGCAGCTGCGGGGGGGCCTCAATGATTCACTATTTCGCGGTCATGGGAACCGGTGTTTTTTCCGGAGCCCGCGCCAGCTCGGAATGCCATCATACCACGGACGGCGTCTTCGCCATGCGCGGCGGAACGAATATGCGTGACATCCTGGACGGAACGAGCAATACGGCAATGGTGGCTGAAGCTCGAGGCTACCAACCGGCGGATCTTACCACGGGCCTGCACTCCGTGGCGGATGCTCGCTGCATGCGGATCAGTGCCTTGACGTGGTTTGGCATTCCACCTAACGGGCTCAATCGGTGGTTTGCCCCCTCCAGCTTTCACCCCGGAGGGCTGCACGTCTTGTTAGCCGACGGAAAAGTCCGTTTTGTAAGCGAGAATATCGACTACAACACGTGGCGCGAACTCGGCAGCCGTGCCTCCGGGAATCCGCTGCCGGACTATTGATTCGTGTCACTTGCACCCACCCTTTTCCAACGCCCGGCGCGGCGACGGACTCGCTGGCTCGGCGTTGGCTTGACGTTGCTGGTCGCGTCAGCCCTGACGGCGTTCTGGGGTGGCGATTTCTGCCGGTACGTTGGCAAGTCGCATCTGGAGCGGCGACAGCACGAACAATCGCTGCGATGGCTGAACGCTGCCGTGTGGTTCAATCGGTATCACGCGGAGACGCAATTCCAACTGGCTCGCGTGCATCGCCGTCTCAAACAGTTTGACCTGTTTCGCGAACACTGGGGCAGTGCTCGCCTGCTGGGCTGGGATGGGAATCAACTCCAGCGCGAGCAATGGATCGCGCTGGCTCAAACCCGGCAGTTTCCTGAACTTCGCAACCACTGGGCCAGCTTGTTCGAGCAAGCAGGTTCGGACGGGCCCGAGATCAGCGAAGGTTTCGTCACCGAGTGCCTGGCCATGTTCCGGCTGACGTCGGCCGGGGTTGTATTGGACGCTTGGGAAAAAGATTTTCCCGACGACGGCGGACCGCACTATATGCGAGGGCTGATCCGCGAAGCGAGCAAGAATTGGACCGGGGCCGAACAGGCGTATCAGCTGGCGTTGCAGCGCGAACCTGCGCGCACCGATGCCAGGCACCGCCTGGCGAAGGCCTTGATGAAGCAACTGCGTTTTGACGAGGCGGAACCGCACCTCCGGCGGTGTCTCGACGAGCGGCCGGATGACACGGAGATCTGCGTCGCCGCAGCGGAATGCTTGCATAAATCGGGCCGGACGGACGAAGCTCGCCGCATCCTGGCGGCTCGGCTGACCGCGGAGCCGGGCGATCTGGCCGTGCTGCAGAAACTGGGCGAAATCGAACTCGCGGCGGGCCGGCTTGCGGAAGCACTCGAATACGTGAAACAAGCGTTGCACATCGAGGCGACCAGCCGCAACATCCGGTACCAGCTGGCCACCGTTCTGCAACGCGGTGGAAACCTGGCCGCCGCGCGGCGGGAATTCGAGTACGTCGACGAGGCCAGCGGGCCCGTGCTGCAATTGGGGCGTCAGGTCCCGGACTTGGTGAGCGACCCAAAGAACGTCTCGTTGCGTTTCCAGGTGGCGACGACCACATGGAAGTACAAGTCGCGAGAGGACGGCGCGAAGTGGTTTCACAGCGTGCTGGAATTCGATCCCAAACACGGCCCCACCCACCGTGCGTTGCAGCAGCATTATACCATCGCCGGCGATTCGCGGCGGGCTCAATATCACCGCTCCCTCGCGGATCGGCTGTTGGACAAGCCGGATCCAAATCCCGCCGACTCGCTTCAGGAACATTGGACGCGCGTGTTGGCATTGAATCAGCAGATGGTCGCGGACGCGAAGATTCTCAAGACGCGGATCGCATCGAGCGCTGAACGGCTGACGCCGGGGGAAGCGCCGTCGAAGCCGCCCGGCAGCGTGCCAGACCGGGCGGACTCGGCGATCGGGCAGTTTGTCGAAAAAACGGAAGCTGCGGGTATCCGATTCACTCCGGCTAACGGCGAGGAGGCCGAGGAGCGAACGATTCTGGAAACGTTGGGCGTGGGCATCGCATTGTTCGACTACGACGGCGACGGCCGCTGGGACTTGTTCTGTCCGGGCGGCGGTACGTTCGGCAAAGGCAAGACCGTCGAGGGGTGTGCCCCGGTGCTGTATCGCAATGAGGGGGCCTGGCGATTTACCGAGTTCACCGAGTTGGCGGGTCTGAATGACGAGACGCTGTATAGTCACGGCGCGATTGTCGGGGACTACGACAACGACGGCTTCCCCGACCTGCTGGTCACGGGATATGGCGGGCTGCGGCTGTACCACAACCAAGGGGATGGCACCTTCCGCGAGCGATCGCGCGAGGCGGGCTTGACGCTGCAATCCTGGAGCACCAGCGCTGCCTGGGGCGATTTGAATCTGGATGGCGTGTTGGATCTGTACGTCGTCAATTATGTAGATTGGTCGTTCGCCAATCACCCGTACTGCGCGGGGCATGGGGGCGGTGCGCGGGACGTTTGTTCTCCCTCACGCTTCAACGCGCTGCCCGATGCGGTTTATTTCGGCAATGGAGACGGAACGTTTCGCGACGAATCCTCGCGGTTGAGCGAGACGGGCAAAGGTTTGGGCGTGCTCGTGGCCGACCTCGACTTGGACGGCGATTTGGATATCTACGTCGCCAATGATACGACGCCCAATCTGCTGTTTCGGAACGACGGACGCGGGAACCTGACGGAGATCGGGCTCATGAGCGGGACGGCGTTGAGCGACACCGGCCGGGCCGATGGCAGCATGGGGCTTGATTTAGGCGACTTCGACCTGGATGGGCTTCCCGATCTGTGGGTAGCGAATTTCGAGGACCAGAGTTTCGCCTTATACCGAAACGAAGGCGACTGCCTCTTTCAGCACGTCAGCGGCTTGACGGGAATCAGTCAAGTCGGCGCGGTGTACGTCGGCTTCGGGACGGTCTTCTTCGACTTTGACGGAGACGGAGACGAAGATCTGTTCGTCGCGACCGGGCACGTCATGCATACGGCCCGCAACGCCGCCTTCCGTCAACTCCCCCTGTTGTACGAGAACCTCGGCGGCAAGCGATTCGCCAATATCGCTTCCCAAGCGGGCGAGTACATGGCTGCGCCGCACATGGGACGTGGCGTCGCCATCGCCGACCTGGACGGCGACGGCGATTTGGATTTGGCGATCTCCCACACCAATGAGCCCATCTCCATACTCGCCAACGAGACGCGATCCGGCGCGCATTGGATGGTCGTGCATTTGATCGGTGTGCAGAGCAACCGGGAGGCCATTGGGGCGCGCGTGGAGATCCAGACGGACGGTGGCCGGCAAACGCGGCAGGTCAAAGGAGGGAGCAGTTATCTTTCGTCCAGCGACCGCCGGCTGCATTTCGGCCTGGGCGCCGCCGCGGACGTACGGGGCGTGATAATCCATTGGCCGTCCGGCGTAACCCAACAGCTGAACGAGATGCCGGCCGATCAAATCATCGTGGTCCACGAACCGAACGCGGAGGGGGCATCGGCTCCACTTCACCAAGGCGAGCCGCGAAAACCGAAATCGCCGGGAGGGCCGAATTCGTAGATGTGTCGATAGTGGAATCCACCGTAAAATTGCGGGTAGATGTCTCGCCAGTACGAAGATGGATCAGGCTGTCGCAGGGTTGGATTGCTTTCCTGCCGGTACAACGGCCGCGCCGCCGGCGATGGCTGAAGCAACCGGGATCGCGGCCCACGCGCCCCGCGCGGTTCCGCTGCCGCCACGCCACACGAGAGCGTGATTCCCGACAGAATGGCAACGGTAAATGCAACGCGATGAATCATGGCAAACCTCTCGATCTCGTTGGCCGCCGAGATGCGGCACGACAAACGCCGGGCCGACACGCCGCGGCCGCTGCTGAACTCTTAGCTTGCCGAAAGCGTAAGTCAAGCCGCGGGCACCACAGACTTGCATCCAGAAACGCCATACGGACTACTAACCACCGCCATGCCCCAAGAACAGTTCCTCGAAGTCATCGACCGTGTCCCGACGACGCCGCTGTCGCCCAGGGCTGTCGCCCGGGGAGGTTGTACCAACGGCAAACTGCAGCTAGGATATAGTTGATGCCGCAATTGCAGACGCTTGAAGGAGGACGCAATGGACCGGGATACATTCGACGGCACAATCCGAGCGTTTAAGCACCGCCTGCCATTTCGACCGTTTACGGTGGCGATGGTGAATGGAGACCGACTGGAGGTGGACGACCCGGACGCGCTCGCGGTTCGGGATGGTGTGGCGTTGTTTGCGGCTCCGGGTGGGGTGCCTGTGGTGTTCGACCACGAGGGCGTGAACTCCGTCGTCGGGGACCTTGTCGAGCGGGCTTCATCATGAACGTGGCGGAATCGTGACTAACCGCAAGTCGGTGGCTCGCCGAACCAACGGATGCAATCGAGCCGCGGTTGCGTCCAGCGGTGTGGCCAAGCTGTCCTGTCTCCACCCATTGATGCGTATCGTTCGTCGGACTAAAGCTCGATTCACAAACTTGCATCCAGAAATGCAATATTGACAATGGACGAGCACCGCCATGCCTCAGGAACAATTCCTCGAAGTCATCGACCGTGACGAGGCGGAACGCCGATTCCGCCGTGCCGTCCGTCTAACGCCACTGGAGGCCGAGTGCGTGCCGCTGGCGGAATCGCTCGGTCGGGTGCTGTCCGGCGATGTGGCCGCGGCTGTCGATGTTCCCTTCTTTGATCGCTCCAATTTCGACGGCTTCGCGGTTCGCGCGGCGGATACGTCTGGAGCCAGCGAAGAGTCGCCGCGCCGGCTACGGTTGCTGGCCGAAACTCTCGCTACGGGCATCGTGCCACAGCTCGAAGTTGTCCCCGGAGCCGCATCCGCCATTGCCACCGGAGGCATGCTGCCGCGGGGCGCAGACGCCGTGGTCATGGTCGAGCATACGGACGAGGAGGGCGGCGAGTTGCTCGTGCGGCGCGCGCTCACGCCGGGGGTCGGCGTCTCGTTCGCCGGCACCGACCTCGGAAGGGGCGAAACGGTCCTGCGGCGCGGCGACGTGCTGACCAGCCGCGAGACGGGCGTGCTGGCGGCGATCGGCGTCAGCCGCGTCGCCGTCTGGCGGCGGCCGCGCGTGGCGATCCTCTCGACGGGAGACGAAATCGTTGCTCCAGGCGAGCCGATGCAGCCCGGCAAAGTCTACGATTCCAACGCGCGCATTATCGCCGATGCCGTGCGGGAAGCGGGAGGCGAGCCGGTCGAATTGGGCATCGTGCCGGACGATCTGGAACGCTTGCGTCAGAATCTGCGAGAGGCCGTGACGGCGTGTGACGTGGTGCTGCTGTCCGGCGGGACCAGCAAAGGCCAGGGCGATTTGTCGTACCGGGCGGTTCGCGAGTTGACGGATCCAGGCATCGTCGCGCACGGGGTGGCGCTGAAGCCGGGCAAACCGATCTGCCTGGCGGCCAGTGGCACGAAGCCGGTCGTGGTCCTGCCCGGGTTTCCGACGTCGGCGATCTTCACGTTTCACGAATTCGTGGCGCCGGTCATTCGGGCGCTGGCCGGCCGTCCGCCCGCATCGCGGACGACGGTGCCGGCGCGATTGGCGGTGAAGGTGAATTCCGAGGCTGGCCGCACTGAATACGTGCTGGTCGGATTGGTCGAACGGCTTCAGACGTCCCCGGGGGAAACGGCGCTGGCGGCGTATCCCATGGGCAAGGGTTCGGGGTCGGTCACGACGTTCAGTTACGCGGACGCCTTCCTGACGATCGGGCGTCACGTCGAAATTGTGGAAGCAGGCCAGTTGGTGGACGTCCAACTGTTAGGCCGCGACTTGCGTCCAGCGGACTTGGTCGTGATCGGCAGTCATTGCATCGGGCTGGACTATCTGCTGGGCCGTTTACAGGACCTGGGCTATCGCACCAAGTTCCTGGCGGCCGGATCGATGGCCGGCTTGGATGCCGCTCGCCGCGGCGAATGCGATTTGGCGGGCGTCCACCTTCTCGACCCGGAGACGGGGCAATACAACCTTCCCTTTCTGAGTGACGATCTGGACCTGATCGCCGGTTACGGCCGGTTGCAGGGTATCGTTTTCCGCCGCGGGGACGCGCGGTTCGAAGGCCGAGAAGCACAGGCCGCCGTCGCCGCGGTTGCGAACGATTCGGCCTGTGCGATGGTCAATCGCAATCCAGGCAGCGGCACGCGGATCCTGATCGATCGCTTGCTGGTCGGCGCCCGGCCCGCCGGCTATGCCATCCAGCCGCGAAGCCACAACGCTGTGGCTGCCGCCGTGGCACAAGGCCGCGCGGACTGGGGCGTGGCCATTCGCCGCGTCGCCGATCAGGCGGGCTTGGGATTCCTGCCGCTGGCGCACGAGCAGTACGATTTTGTCTTTCCCAAGTCGCGAGCCCAGCGTCCGGCCATCACGGCGTTCCGGAGACTGCTGGCCGACGCCGACGTGCAGCGGTCGCTCGCGGAACGAGGCCTTAAACAAGCGTAACGAGCTGGCGTGGAGGTGTTAATCGTGTCGGCGGCCAGCAGGGTGCGCTTCGGATGGCAACTGGGACACAAGCAGCGTTCACGTCAGCAGAACTGCTTCTCGTTCTGGCCGGAGGTTGCCTGCTGCGTTCGAGGCTGCCGGCACTCACGCCGCTTGTCAACACAGAACCGCCAGCGACAAGGGAAGCGGCCAGCGATCCGCTGCTGGGATCAATTGGAAGACCAGAGAGGGGGAAGTGTGCGAATTGCTGGATTGATCTCATACCAAGGGCTGTCGTTCACGTATTCGAAGATGTGCAACAGCAGCAGCATCTGGCGATGCATTTCATCTTTCGCTATGTTTGTCCGGGGGCTGGCGAAGCGCCGCAGGATGTCCCAATAGTCCTCCGGGATCTGACGGAATAGACTATTCGCATAGATGCGAACTGCGTATTCCGAAGCTTGTCGCGTAACCGGGAGCGTATCCGTGTTGTTTAATGCGGAATGCAGGAACATCAGCAGGTTTCGTGGATGTCCTCCGCTCATCTCGCACAGGTACTGGCCTGTGCTGCGGCTGTCGAACAGGTCGGCGATGTCGACATTTGCGTAGACGCAACGCGCTTCGATGATCGCCCACAATCGGTCCAACCCTGCGGACGTTAGTGACCCCCGCTCGTCGTCGATCTCGTGCAGGCGAATCATCGGCATGGGCGCGTGATGTTCGCCCAGAGTCTGCTCCAGCTCGGCGTAGCGACGATCGTACAATAGGGATATCGGTACCGAATAGATGGTATGCGCGCAAAAGCTGGTAAGTTGTTCGATACGATCGAAGAAGAGCCGACTATGCGTGTTGAGTTCGTCTCCGCCTAGAGCGCGCAGAGGCAGACGTTCCAAGCCATCGACAATCATCACGATGTCCGTCCGATGCTGCCGGAGCTGCTGGACGGCTTCCTGCAGAAAAGCATTGACTCCTGCCACCAACTGCGTGCTGTGACACTGAATCAGTTGCCGAAGTATGGGGCGAAGCTGATCCTGGTTTCGTAGTTCGGCCACCAGAATATCGAACCCTGTCTCGACTGTGGCATGGTCGACTCGAATGTGAGGCTTCAAGACCTTCTTGAGGGCGTTCCAGGCGTCTATCAACGGCGGGTTCGCAGGCCCAATCCCTGGAATACCCGCTTTGCTCAAACCTAGTCGGATCCGAGCGACCATGAAAACCAGGAGGTCTGGCCAGTCGAGACCGTTCAGGGCGACATCTCGCCGGACATCCATATAGATCACCCGAAACGCCGGCTGGGGAGACTTCGACGAGCATGGAGATTCAAGAATCCCTTTCAGCCGGTTCAGTTCGCAGGTTTTCCCAATGCCGCGATGCCCGGCAAAGAGCTTGACTTGCGGACATGCTGGATCAGCTCGCCGCAAGGCACGAACATAGTCGTCGACGAGACTCGCGCCGCGAACGTCGTCACAATTGACGTATCGAGGATCATTTGCCTGCAACGATTCACCCGGAGCGATTGCCCGAACAAGACGAGTAATCGCATCACTAACCATCTTTTATCTCCAAAAAAAATACGTCCAAACGGCCGGTTAGAAACCCGGACCATTCCGTATTCTAAGCGTCAAGCAGCAACGCATCGGATACAGCCCGTCTCCAGAAACATCACCAAAAGTGTGGTTTTTTCCGCTGTCCACAAACAGAACAGCTTTTCACCACACGGGCAACAAAGCCGCTTTGGTCTTCTGAGGGCAAGGAAGAGATTGGGGGGGACATGTCAGGTTAGCGAGGCCACCAGCGGGCCTTCTTTGCACGCCAGCCCCAGGAGTACATGCCTCTTGTTATCTTATCAGCAGGAACACCGAAACCGAGATCCGGCGAATCCTGTAGTTGGGCTCGGAAATACTACTGGTGCCCCGGCGGAAAGCTCCCGATACGCGGAAAGCAACGCCTGAGTATTCGGACCGCACGCAAGAGAGTTTCGTGTGCTGGGCGAAGGTTTGGAACGCTATCGCCTCAAGAAACGGGCGGAGGAGAACGCTGCGCAGCTTTCGGAAACACCGTGTGCGGTAGCCGGGACGACCTTCCTCGAATTGCCGGCTCTGTTCCAGTGACCTCTGTACCGCCGACAAGCTCCTGTAAGAGACGGCAGCACCAGACGGCGGGAACGATTCGGACGCGAACAAAAAAACGGGCCGAAGCAGTGTGCTTCGGCCCGTACGAGCTGCTGAGGCTGGGTCGGATGGCAGGCTACCTATTGGCCTTCTTACGGCCTTCCTTCACGCCCGCCTTCTCCTTCTGCTCGGGGGTCAGCAGGGCGACAGCTTGCTTTTTCAATTCCGCCCGCAGTTCCCCGACTTCCTTCATGGCCTCTTTCTGGGCGTCGGACAGGTTCATGGCGGCCATGACGGCCTCGCCAGCTTCCTTGCTCGTCTTGCCCTCGTCTTTGGCCTTCTTCTGGGCCTCCTGGCGGGCCTGTTTCTGTTCCGGCGTCAACGCGGCCTTTTCCTCGACGGCCTTGACCTTCTCGGCTGTCTTGGCGGCCATTTCCTTGATTTTGGACACCTGTTCATCGGTCAATTCGGCTTTCTCCAGGCTCTTCAAGATCATCTCAGCGGGATCTTGCGGCTTGGGCGGGGCCTTCTTGCCTCGCTTGCCGTCGGCCGCCAACAGCGGCGAGGCGATGACAACGGCCAGGGCCAGGGTCAACAGGGTTCGGACAACGCTCTTCATAGATGTGACTCCAAAAAACTAGGAACCGAAATGGCATCTCGCGAGCAGCCCTGCTCGAGGATACCGGCTGGCAAAAACCTCCCGTCGTCCATGTTGACGGGAGGAACAACGGATCAAACAAACAGCTCGCGGATGATGCGGCCATCGCGAACAATCGTGATCGGCCGTCCGGTGCTGGTGTGGTATTCCTTGGTATGATCGATGCCCAAACTGTGATAGAACGTCGCCGCAACATCGCCGGGCGAAAATCCGGCTCCGTCCGGATGCGTGGCCTTGTCGTCGCTCTTGCCGACGACTTGTCCGCCGCGAATCCCGCCTCCGGCCAACAGCATGAACATGCAGCGCGGGTAGTGGTCGCGGCCACCGTCCGCACTGCGATTGTTGATCTTCGGCGTCCGGCCGAACTCCCCCGTGACAAAGACGGTGGTCGAATCGAGCAGGCCTTTCTGCGCCAGACCATTCAACAGCGCTGCCAGCCCTGTGTCCAGCGTGGGGAGCAGGCTGTCCTTCAATTTGGTGAAGTTATTCTGGTGCGTATCCCAGCCGCCCAGCGATAGGGTAACGAAGCGGACGCCGCTTTCGACCAGGCGGGCGGCCAGCAAGCAGCTTGCGCCAAACGGTTGCTCGCCGAACGGCTTGGCGAATTCGGGCGATTCCCGGCTGATGTCGAAGGCCGCGCGAGATCGCGGCGAGGTCATCATCGCATGTGCCTGTTGGGCAAACCGGTCGAGTCCTTCCAACAGCTGGCTGTCGGCGTCCGCCTCGCGAAAGGCGGTGTCCAGGTCGCGGAGCAGCAGCTGCCTCCGTTCGATGTCCGCCACAGTCAGCCCGCCCGCGAGATCGATGCCGCGAACGCTGAACGGTTGACCAAGTCGCGGCGTCGCTCCGGTGTTCAGCGGCGCGTACTTGACGCCCAGGAAACCCGGCCGCTGGTTGCTGGTCGGGATCGCCACCAACGGCGGCAGGTCGGGCGGATTGACGGCTTCGGTCTCTTTGGCCACCACCGCCCCATAGCCGGGATATTGCAGCGACGGCAAGGGGCGCGAGCCCGTATTGACGTATTCGGTGCCCAGGTTGTGAGCTGCCAGTGTATGCGAGACGCCGCGCAGGATCGCGAACTTGTCGGCACACCGCGCCAGCTTGGGCAGGTGCTCGCAGAACTCGACGTCCGGCACGTTGGTTTTGATCGGCCGGAACGTTCCCCGATATTCGGACGGCGCTGCCGGTTTCAGATCGAAGGTGTCCAGGTGCGAAGGTCCGCCCGACAAGTTGATGAAAATTGCGGATTTGGCGGCCGCGGCCGCACGGACCTCTCCGGCAGCCGCCAGCCGCAAATAGCCGGCCAGCGTCAGGCCCAATCCGCCGCACACGCCAGCCGTGAGAAAATCCCGCCGTTGCACGCCGTCGCACGTCCGATGCATGGTCATGGGTTTGGTTCTCTCGGTTTTTGTTAATGATTCACTACGAACTCTTTGGTATTCAGCAGCGCCCACAACACGTCGCGGACGCCTGCGACCGGGTCCTGAGCTTGCTCGATGTACGACACCGATTTCCTAAGTTCCTCGTCCGCCGGATAGCGGCTGACGGTTCGCAGATACGCCTGCCGGACAACGAATTCCAGATCCGCAGTTGCCGCGGCGATGGGCTCGGGGCCGCCTGCCGGCTTTTTGGCCAGCCGCTGAATTTCATTTTGCAGAACCGCCAGTCGCTTTTCCAAACGCTGGGCGGCTTCCCGGTCGCCGCTGTTTTTCAGTTGCGTCAGCCGCGTTCGAATGGACTCGATCTGCTTGCGCTGGCTCTGCAACTGTCGCGCCGCATCCGCGGCCGGACCAGCAGACGCCGGCTTCTGTGGCCGCAACTGCTTGGCCACTTGATCCAGCCAGCCGCCTTGACGGATATCGGTCAGCTGCAATACGTCGCGGTCGTTCTGCAGATAGACCGTTTGCAGCAAACTGGCTTCGGCCGACCGGTCACAATCGCAGTTGCTCGCGCGGGTGGATCGACCGAACACGCTCAGGGCGTAAGCCGCTCCGCCGGCGCGGTTGTTCCGCGGACCGGCACCGGGAATCGCAATGGCCCGCCCGCGGACGTCCTGCCGCAGTTGAGCGATTCGCTCGTCGGACGCGGTGGCTTGCTGGATCGCATCGTACAGAACCTCCGCCGGCAATCGTCGCGGGATGGCTCGGCTGAAGTTCCGCTGGTCGTTCTTGTTCGTCTCGTTGGGTTCCCAGCTGGCTTGATAGGTGCGGCTGTTAGCGATTTGACGGTGCAGCCACTTCATGTCAAAACCGCTGGCGATGAAGCCTTGCGCCAGATAGTCGAACAAGGGCTTGTTGCTGGGTGGATTGGCCAGGCTCAAATCATCCGGCGGATTCACGATGCCCGCGTGAAAATAGTTGGCCCACACGCGATTGACGAAGGCCGGAGCAAAGAACCGGTTGTTCTTGTCCCGCAACCACTCCATGACGACTTGGCGCGGGTCCGCATGCTGGGCGAGATCGACCACGTCGCCGCCCAACAGCTTGGCCGTCGCCGCCCCTGGAGACGCATTCCGACCGCCACGGCCGCGGCTGGCGGCAGCTCGCGCTACGAAGACTTCGGAGAACGGCACGGTGTTGCCCGCCTCCAGCAGTTTCGGCAACTCGCGTTGCAGATCGTTGCCGCGGGAGTCTTTCAGGCCGAGTTGCTGGAGCAGTTCGGCATATTGTTTTTGAGCGCCGGGCGAGACGCGGCGTTCGACGGCGACCACCCCCGTAAAGAAGTTCTTGAACTGATGAAAATCCTCCTTGGACCACTGATCGAAAGGATGTTTGTGGCACTGGGCGCACTCGATCCGCGTTCCCATGAAGGAATAGGCGAAGGCGATCGCGCGGGCGTCGGGATCCCGGAAATCCCGCCGCGCCCAATAGTGCGTCATGGCGGGGCGGTCCGCGTAGGATTTCTTCGCGTCCTGGCGGGATAAGTCGCTCATTTCCCGGCAGTATTCCAAGTAATCCTGTTCCGGCTGGCGGCTGACTGCCGTGACGATTCCGGCTGCCAACTGGTCGTAAGGCGTATTCTCTGCCACGCGTTTGTAGATCCAGTCGTACCATTGTTTGCCGGCTTGGCCTCGCACCGGCGTCGCGTTGATCAACTGTTCGTCGTTGTTCCCCGTAAAGTCGCACAACCGCGTCGTCCACCATGCGGCGTAGGCCGGCGTTTCCAGCAAGTCCTCAATTTTCTGAGCCCGTTTGTTCGGCGATTTGTCCGCCAGAAACGATTCCACATCCCGCGGAGCCGGCAGGGTGCCGGTCAAGTCCAGACTCACCCGCCGCAGAAACTCGGCGTCGCCACACACCGCCGACGGCACAATGCCCAGTTTGCGCAGCTTGGCAACCACCCGTTCATCGACCTTCGTCGGCGTTTCAACCCGCGGGTATCGGGCGTCGGTCAACTCGATGACGGGCTGCAACACGGGGATCGGCTGGACGCCCTTGTCATACGAGACGACGATATGGGTGTCACCTGGTTCGCCAGCCGTCACGCGTCCCGCCTCGTCGATTTTGGCGACGGCGTCGTCGTTGCTCTGAAAGCGGCACAACGGCGTCACGTCCTCGCGTGTGCCGTCTTGCCAGACCGCGACCACCTGTAACTGGACCTGCTCGTCTTGCTTGCGGAACCGAATCTCCGCCGGCATGACTTCCAGCCGCGCCAACTGGTCGGGACCTTCGGCCAGCTTCGCGCCCGACTCGATCCACCGCAACAGCAGGCGGTACTGCCAACTGTCCTTCTTGTAACGCTGTCCGCCCTCGTGCATGTCCGCGTCGGTCGGCTTAGTCAAGATCAGGCTTTCGGCGGGGTGTGCCACATCGATTCGCGGGTTGTCTTTGGCCAGCAGCGCCCCGTGATCGGCTTTGAAATCGTAGCCGAACAGGGACAGCTGGAATCCCCCTTGGCCTTGAAACGAACCGTGACAGGACCGCCCGTTACAGCCCAGACGACCGAACAAGTTCACCACGTGCCGCTCGAAGCTGGGCGTTTCCTGCACGTCCTGGGCGGCAAATCGCGCACTGACGGGGCGGAGCACCTCGTCCGCCGCCGGCGCGCCGGCAACAAGCACCCAGGCCCAGACTCCGAGAACCAGAGACGAGATGCATCGCCGACATCGCAACGTCATGAATGGCATCTTTGATCCTCCCCCCAAAGCGTTCCTCGCCAAACCTGAACTCCCCCGGTCTTCCTCACAACCGGTCGCTCGACCCAGCGGCTCACGGCGGCGTTTTTCTTGCCGCTTTGGCGTCAAACAAGTCCTTCCGTTTGACCTTCAATCTCTCGGAACTCTTCGTCACGGCCTGGAATTCCCGCTCCAGGATCTCTGCCCGATTATCCGCCAACCGGCGCAGCTGGTCTTCCAGTCTGTTCAGCCGTTCGACGGCTCGGTCATGGTCGGCCTGCGCCAACTGCACTCGAAGTTCGAACTGGTTGTCCAGCAACTGACGGAGTTCCGCGCGCAACGCCGGGCTGTCGCTCATCGCCAGCCGAGCGGCCAGCAACTGGATATTCGATTGGATGACCCACGCCTGCAGTTCCAGTTCATACCGGTCGCGATCACCTTTCTCGAGTTGACGAAGCCGTTCTGATGCGTGCCAGAGATCGCGGACCGCACGCGCGTACTCCGCGGGGCGGCTCAACTGCAGATGGCCCAGCAAGTCGGCTAGTTCGTTGTGGTGCTGACGCAAGAACGCCAACACTTCGGCTTCCTGTTGCGCCGTCACGCCGGCCGGCGTTTTAGCTCGGTCCTTTTTCGATGCCGGATTCGATCCGCTATCTGCCGCGGCCGCGATCGCGACGAGGGCGAGAAGCAGACTGACAGCTACGTACAGAAGCGATGTCCGCATCCGTTCAAGTTCCTTCCACGTTGTTGGCCGGTTCGCTCGGATCCAGGATTTCAGATTCCATCGCGACGATTGCCGCCACCATCCAGTCGGGGGTCTCGATGGAATCCGTGTCGCCCGAAGCGGCATCTGACCGCCGTTCGGAGATCATGCCCCCCCCGAAGCCTTCCCAGGCGTCCGCTTCTCGTTCCGACGGCGCCGTCAGTTCCGACCGCGCGTTGCTCCAGGCAAGGGCCAGTTCGCCCAGCGGTAATCCGACGACCGGTCCGCCATCCCTCTGTCCGCCATCTCGGCGGCCCGCTTGCTCGCCGCGCGGCGGTCCCCAGACCAACACCGCCAGCGCTAGTCCCAAGGCCAAGCCGGCGATCCACTGCACGCTGCGCCGCTGATACCAAACGTTCCGCCGCCGGATCGACGTGGCGTGCGGGGCAGCGTCCCAATCGAGCGAGCGAACCGCGCAAGTCACCTCGACGACGCGCCCCACCGCCTCGCGAGCCTCCTGGTCGTGCTCCAAGCGGCCCTCGAATTCGCGGCTTTCCGCCGGAGTCAACTCGGCCGCCACATAGCGGAAGGCCAGCCAGTCCAAATCTTCGCGTTGTATCCCACTCAGTTTCCCACTCATTGCCGATCTTCCAATTTCTTTCGCAGTTTGATCAGCGCCGTGCGCATCCTCGCCAAAGCGGTCCCCAAGGGAATGTCCAACTCGGCGGCAATTACCGCAAACGTCTTTTCCTCGTAAATCCTCATACGCACGACCTGCTGTTGGACGGCGGGCAATTCGCCGATCGCTTGCCGCACCAATTCCACCGTCTCCGCTCTGACCAACTCGACTTCCGCCGACTCGCCCATCGCCGCACGGTCCCACGCCGTGCGGTGCAGGGCGGCGGTATCGACCGCCTGGCGGCGACGCAGCCACATGGCCTCGTGGTACGCCACGCGAAACAGCCATCCTTTGAGCGTCTGCTCGCGAACCGTGTGGCCCTGCTCCGCCAGTTTGACGAACGTCGCTTGGAGCGCGTCTGCGGCCAATTGCGAATCTCGCAGCAATCCCACGAGAAAACGCTGCAACTCGGCCCCGTACCGCGCATACAAGTCCGCCACCGCACTCGGCTCGATTCGGCTGTGTTTCGCAGCTGTCAACGCGTCAGACTTCGGAGAATTCTCGTCGCTCAAGCGTGTACTCAGTTTCCAAGATGCGCGGAAAGCTGCTATTATTGTGGCGGCAGTGGGTTTTGTCGCGGACCGTAAGCAGATTTCTCGGAATGGCCGGCCTGCGATTGCCATGATCGAACACCTATGGCTCTAATTTCAGGAGCATGTCCTTTGTTGTTAGGCCCCGTATTCCAGCGCGAGTTGGTCCTCGCCCCTCGACGCCCTAAACTATTTCTGGCCCGCACGGTCTACGTCATCGTGCTGCTGATCCTGATGTGTACGGCATGGCTGGTCGTCGCCGGAACGCAAATCATCCGCAATGTGGGCGACATGGCACGGTTCGGCGCCGTCCTGTTTCAAATTTTGGCGCCGCTGCAACTGGCCCTAGCCATCTTCGGTTCGGCGATGATTTCCGCCAGCGCCGTCGCTCAGGAAAAGGACCGTCGCACACTTATTCTATTGCTGATGACCCGGATGACCAACGCCGAGTTGGTGCTGGGGAAACTGTTTGCCGGTTTGTTGAGCATCTTTGCCATGCTGGTGGCTGCGCTGCCGGTATTCATGATGATCCCGCTGTTCGGCGGCGTATCGTTTTCGCAGGTGTTTCAAGCTTTCTTGGTGACGGGCGCGGCAGCCCTGGCCGCAGGCAGCCTCGGTTCGACGTTGGCGCTGTGGCGCGAAAAGACGTTTCAAACCTTGGCCATGACCGCGTTGGCGCTGGTCGCCTGGGTCGCTGTCTGGGAGGCCCTGCACCTGTTGGCTGCCGATGGGCAGCTGGCGCTCTGGCCTCTCGAGCGGTGGGCTACGACGCTCAGTCCCTACGCCGCGATTATGGCGACCACGCGCCCCAGTTTTCCCGCCGAAGCCGGTCAGTTTTGGGCCGGCGGCGGTTTTTCGCTGTTCGCCCTGACGGCGGCCGCAGCGCTGAACCTGTGGGCGATCGTCCGAGTCCGGGTTTGGAACCCTTCGCGCGAACTCCGTCTGATGGCCCCGGAAGGCGAGGAAGCGAAGAGCATTTGGGGGGTGGAACGCGATCTGGCCGAGTCCGGCGCGGCGCCGTCGGCCCAGGCTGCCGAGGCGGCGCGATCCGAGCACGTGGACGCGCGCGTCCGCACGTCGTCGGCCCGCACGCGGCAGGTGTGGGATAATCCCATCTTGTGGCGCGAGGTCTGCACGTGGGCCTATGGCCGCAAAGTGCTGATCATTCGCGTGGGTTATCTGTTTCTGTTCGCCATGGCCGCTGCAGGGCTGTACCAGTTGCTCGGGACGACTCCCGCCGGCGCGCGAACGGAATCGCTGATCCCCGCCGCCGCGATTCCGCTGACCCCGTTCTGCTTGATCAGCCTGGTGCTGGTCAACGCCTTGGCGGTCACGTCGATCACCAACGAGCGCGACGGGCAAGCCTTGGACTTGCTGCTGGTCACCGATCTGTCGCCTCGCGAATTCATCTTCGGCAAGCTCGGCGGCGTGTTTTGGGTGACCAAGGAGATGGTCCTGCTGCCCATGCTGCTGGCGAGTTACTTGTGGTGGCACGGCGATTTGACGGGCGAGAACCTGATTTTCGTCGTCTTCGCATTGGCCGTGCTGTACGTCTTTGTGAACATGCTGGGCGTACACTGCGGGATGAATTACGCCAATTCCCGCACGGCGATCGGCGTCAGCCTGGGCGTGGTCTTCCTGCTGTTCCTGGGCGTGGTCACCTGCATGCTGATTATGATCCTGTTCGGCGGCTCGTTCCAAACCCAGTTGACCCCGTTCCTGGCGTTCATCCTAGGCGGCAGCCTGGGACTGTACGTCACGCTGGGTTACCGCAACCCGTCGCCGGCGATCCAAGTGGCGTCGCTGCTGCTGCCGCTGGCCACGTTCTATTGCATCACCAGCTATCTGTTGCAGCATTTCCTCGCCGTGTTCCTCGTGACGGTCCTGACCTACGGATTCACGACCGCAGCTATGCTGATGCCCGCCATCTACGAGTTCGACATCGCCATGGGGCGTTCCAAGATGCAGGGCGAAGAGTGAGGCCCGTTCACGTTCCTTGACGTCCGCCCTCACAGCGAAGCGGGCCTTGTCGCTGATTCTGCAGGAACCGAATCCGCCTTGTGCTCTCGACAAAACGTCATGTCATCGCAGGCGTTTGCGGAACAGGTAGCGGATCGAGCCGGATACGATGCGGAGCAACTGCCGAAAATTGGACGGACTGCGCAACGCGAATTGCAGTTGGCGGAGCAGCAGCTTGGGACGAAGGTAGAATTCCCGGATGAATTGCTGCTGTTTGGCGAGCAGGATCTCGGGCGTAAGACCATGAGGAACGAAGACCGGCTTCCAATAGTTGAATCGTCTCCAGTCCGATTCGTCGAGGGTTCCGTACTGGCGCGCGTGCCGGTACTGTTCCGTGCCGGGCATGGGGGTGTTGATGGTCACCACGACGTGCCTCAATGGAAGCTGCTTGGCAAACGCGATCGTTTTGTCGATCGTCTCGACGGTCTCTCGAGGGTGACCGATCATGAAGAAGCCTTTGGTAACGATGCCCAGACGATGGCAGATTTCGATCACACGCTGGACATCGGCGGGCCGGATGTTCTTGTGGATCGTCCGCAGGATCTCTTCATCGGCGCTCTCCACACCGAAGCTGATGTACCAGCACCCGTGGTCGTGCATATACCGGAGCAGTTCCTCGTCGACCGTATTGATCCGCGACATGCAACTCCACGGAAACCGCAATCCTCGCTGTCGCGTCAACTCAAAAATCTCGTAGATGCGGGAGCGATTGACGGTAAACGTATCGTCGACAAACGAGATTTCCCGCACGCCGTACCTGTCGATCAAGAATTCGATCTCCGCCGCGATACTCTCAGCGCTACGCACGCGGAACTGGCGGCCGAAGGTCGTGTTCTCGCAGAACGTGCAAGTGTTCGGACAGCCGCGGGAGGTCATGATATTCGCGACCGGCAGCCGCTGGTAATTGAACGGCGGCGGCGAATAAATTCCCATGTCCGGAATCATGTCGTATGCAGGAAAAGGGAGGGTGTCCAGGTCGGCGATATAGGGGCGGCAGGGATTGACAACCACTCTACCGTTGCAGCGATGAATGAGGCCGCGCACGCCGCCCGGGTCCTTGCATTCGCCGATCATCTGCAGCAACTCGACGAGTGATTCTTCCCCTTCATTGCGAATCGCGTAATCGAAAGCGTCGAACTGGAGAGGATGTTCGGGCTGCGAGGATACGTGCGGTCCACCGATGAGGATCGTGATCCCGGGGTGCGCCGCCTTGACCGCTTGGGCCAGTTCCAGAGCACGGTGGAAGGCCACCGTTGTGGAGGAGATTCCCAACACGTCGAATCCGTCCGTCCGTAACAACCTGACAATGTCGTCGTTGGTCAACTCGCGGGCTTCGGCATCGACGGCCGAAGCCTCGTAACCTTGTTGGCGCAGGTACGCCGCCAAGCAGAAGACGCCCAGGGGAATCTGTTTCCCGCCGAATACGCCCAATTCGCTGCCGTACCGATCCATTTTGCTGATCGGAGGGTACACGAGCAAAACTTTCGGTTTCGTTGTTGTCATCTCTACCGGGTTTCCGATCCTGGACTATACATTCCCGTTTGGCGGTTGCGTCTCAGACGCGAGCCGCAACGGCATTGTACGACAGCGGGAGCCGCGGGGCAAAGCATGATTTTCGCGGGACCGCCCTTGCGTAAACGCGGTCGCACGGTTCGAATTGCGAGCACCGGCTTGAATTGCCATCGCGACGAGCATTCAGGCATCGGCGAGTGGGGAAGTGCATGAATATATCGGGGGTGACGGTGCTTATTCCGGCTTTCAAGCCGGAGCCGGCGTTGGTCGGTTTTGTCCGGTCGTTGACATCCGCAGGCGTGCGCGCCGTGGTCGTCGACGATGGAAGCGGACCGGATTTCGCAACGGTCTTCGATGCAGTACAACGAGTGGAGGGGGCCGTGGTCCTGCGCCACGTGGTGAATTTGGGCAAAGGCGCGGCGCTCAAGATGGGTTTGAACTACATCGCCTGTGATGATCGCGACGGCCTCGGGGTCGTGACCGCGGATGCTGACAATCAGCACCATGTCGAGGATGTCCTCGCGGTGGCGGAATCCTTGGCAGTCAATCCGCAGAGTCTGGTTTTGGGGGTGCGGGGATTCGACGGGAAACTGCCTCTTCGCAGCCGAATCGGGAATGTCACGACTCGATACGTCTTGCAGTGGGTCGTTGGGCAACGCGTTTCCGACACGCAGACCGGTTTGCGAGGCATTCCGATGGCAATGGTTCCCCGCTTGCTGCTGATTCCGCATCAAGGTTATGAATTCGAACTCGAAATGCTGTTGGTCTGCAAGTACGAGGGAATCCGCATTGTCGAGACCGGGATTCAGACGATCTACCTCAATGACAATCGTTCGTCCCATTTTAATCCCCTCCTGGATTCATTCCGGATCTACTTTGTGCTTCTGCGGTTCACCTTGGTGTCCCTGGTCTCGGCCGTCTTGGATAACGTCGTTTTTGCGGTGATGTTCATGTGTTGGCCCAACGTGGCGGCGGCGCAGATCACCGGCCGGGTTCTGGCGACGCTCTTCAACTTTTTCGGGAACCGGCATACCGTTTTTCGTTCTAAGGAACAAATCAGCAGGACGTTGCCTCGTTATCTGGCTCTTGTAGCAGTCTCTGGAGGAATGAGCTATGGCCTGATCCATCTGTTCACGCTGTCCGGTGCGATGGGGGTCTACTTGGCCAAGATTCTGGCCGAGACGATCCTGTTCTTCTTGAACTTTGTCGTGCAGCGCGATTTCGTGTTTCCCAGGGTGTCGCGAGCCGTCGAGGCCGGACCGCGTTAGGAATCTCTTGCTTGGTGAGGTCGTTCTGTTATGCCGCGTGGACGTGACGTCGCGAATCGAAAGTCGCCGAGGCACCCACGGGTCGAAGAAACGGAGCGGTCTCCCAGGGACGGGCAGCCGACGGCGAAAACGTGGACGGCGGTGGCCGTGATTGTCGCCGCCGGTATCGCGGCTTACAGCAACAGCCTGCAGGGAGCATTTGTGTTCGATGACGTTTCCGGGATCGTCGAGAACGAGAGCATCTGCAGTCTCTGGCGTCTCGATCAAGTTCTGTCACCGGTGGCAAGGCTCGACTATTACCGGCCCGTCTTGAATCTTTCGTTGGCCCTGTGCTACAGCGTCGGCGGGTTGAGTGTCTTGCCTTATCATGTGTTCAATCTGGCACTCCACCTCGCGGCCGCCCTGACGTTGTTCGGCTTGCTGCGACGAACCCTGCTCCTGTCGCCACAGGATAATCGGATGCGCAACGCTGCGACGACTCTGTCGCTGGCCGCAGCGCTCTTCTGGATGCTGCACCCCCTGCAGACGGAATCCGTTACGTACGTGATCCAGCGATGCGAGGCGATGTTCGGACTTTCCTGTCTGCTGTCGTTGTACTGCCTTGTGCGAGGTGCTTCATCGCCTCGCGCGCGGGGGTGGTACGGCGGTGCGATCGCAGCTTGTTTCTTGGGAATGGGCAGCAAGGAGGCGACGGCGGTGACTCCCCTGCTGGTCCTGCTGTACGACCGTATTTTCCTGGCCGCTTCCCTGCAGGAAATTTGGCACAAACGCCGGGGTTTGTACGCGGGTTTAGCGTTGACGTGGGGAATGCTGGTGCCGACGCTCCGGGGGGCCACCTTGAGTCAATCACCGCATGCGGCCGAACTAGTCACCATTTGGGAGTACGGGAGATCTCAGTTCGGAGTGGTCGTTCATTATCTTCGATTGAGCCTCTGGCCCGATGTATTGTGCCTGGACTACTGCTGGCCGGTCGCCGAATCCGCCCGGGAGATCATTCCGCCCGCCATCGTGATCGGCGTCCTCGTATCGTTGGTGCTGGGGGCTCTTTGGCGGCGCCCGAAATGGGGATTTTTAGGAGCCTTTTTCTTCATCACGCTGGCTCCTAGTTCAAGCGTCATCCCGATTCCGGATTTGGCGTTCGAGCACCGGATGTACCTCCCGCTGGCGGCCTTGACGGCTGCCTTGGTGCTGGGGGCATACGCCATTCACAGGAGGCTGAGCAGCATACGTTCTTCGTGGGAGCCAAAAGGCAGCGCCGTGTTGGTGATTCTCGTGATTGCGATCGCTGCGGCCCTGGGGGTTCGCACGTACGTGCGAAATCTGGATTACGCCGGTGAATTGCAGATTTGGCACGCGACAGTCACCCAGGCACCGGAGAATTGGCGTGCTCACGCTAACTTGGGAGGTGCCCTTATCCGGGCACAGGAAACCGACCAAGCCGTCGCTCATCTTCTGAGGTCCGTGGAAATCGAGCCCGATAACGCTGCTGCTCCCGGCAATCTCGGGGCGGCTTTGGTCCTACGCGGCCAGACCGTGGAAGGAATCGCCCATCTCCAAAAGGCCATCGAGATCCAGCCGAGCAATGCGGAAACGTTCAACAACCTCGGCCACGCGTTGCTTCAACTGGGGAAAGCGGGCGAGGCCGTCGCGCCGCTGCGGAAGGCCCTGGAGATCAGGCCAAGGTATGCCAACGCTCACAATAACCTGAGCCGCGGCCTGATGGTCCTGGGACACTTCGACGAAGCGGTGATGCATGGGAAAGCCGCGGTGGCACTTGAACCGGGCAACGCCCAATTCCATCACAACTTGAGCCACGCTCTCGTTCAACTGGGCCGAGCCGGAGAGGCGATCAGCCACTGCCAGACAGCTCTGGAACTGCGGAAGGAATCACTTGGAGAAAAACACCCAGAATACGCCGCCAGCCTGAACAATCTGGGTCTCATGTACCAGAGTGTGGGAGATTACGCACGCGCTGCAGAACTGATCCGAGGCGCGACGGAAATCTGGGAAACAGTTCTGAGCGACCAGTACCCGGATTATGTTGCCGGGCTGAAAAACTTGGCCTCGGTCTATCACAGCGGCGGCGACAGCGGTCGCGCCCGCGCGGTCTGCCGACAGGTGTTGGAGATCAACCCCGACGATGTGCAGGCTCGTTGGTTGCTTGGCATTCTCTCACGCAATCAGAGGAAGGACCAAGAGGCCGTTACCCACTGGCGAGAGGTGCTTCGCTTGCAGCCGGATCAAGTTCCGGTTCTAGTCCAAACCGCCTGGGTTCTGGCGACCAGTCCGGATGTTTCCGTTCGCGATGGCAGCGAAGCCGTTAAATTGGCGGCGCGGGCAATCCAGCTGTCGGGCGGCGAGTCTGCCGGTTCGTTGGACGTTCTCGCAGCGGCCTACGCCGAAAGCGGGCGGTTTGCCGAGGCGGTCGAAACGGCGAAACGAGCCCTGGCAATCGTGTCTGGCGGCGAAAAGGCCCTTGCCGCCGCGCTGCGGGAGCGCATTCGGTGTTACGAAGCAGGATCCGCATTCCGTGAATCCGAGCCGGGCTCTGCACCGGGAGCAACACCCTGATGCACGTCGCCCCAGTACTGTTCCAAGTAGGGGTCCATTCCGGGAAACGGGCTCTTCATTGTGGATCTCTCCGCGATTGCAGATTTCCCCACGCCTCCTGGCAGTGCTACGGTTCCGAGACGCGATCCTCCTGGGGGTCGTCCTGCTGGGGGGCGGCCAACGGCAACGGGGGCCCGCCGGCGCGCTTCAGATATCGGAACAGATCGCTGTCGGTGGAGAGGACCAGGGTGGCATCCCGGCCGATCACGGCTTTGTACGTTTCCATCGACTTGACGAACTCGTACAATTCCGCCGCCTGGGGCGTCTGGGCGTACGCCCGCGCGTAGATTTCGGTCGCCTTGGCATCGGCCGCCCCGCGAATCGTCTGCACTTCCCGATACGCTTCCGACTCGATCTCGTCGAGATCGCGTTCCTTGTCTCCCAGGATACGGGCCGCCTCGCCCTCGCCTTCGGAACGGAACTTCGCCGCGATCTGCTGACGTTCCGAAACCATCCGTTCGTAGATCTTCTCCACGACGCTGGGATTGTAGTTGATGCGTTTGAAGCGCAGGTCGAGCAGTTCGATGCCGAACTCGGCCAACTTGGCCTTGGCCGCCTGCTGAATTTCCCCCTCGATCGCACTCCGCCCCTTTCGGATCGGCATCAAGACGCCGATCCGCCCCGATACGGCCTCGGCCATCTCCTCCAGCATCTCGTCTTTCAACGGCTTGCGGTCTCGATCGGTGCGCACGATTTCGATCAGGTCGTGCTTGGCCACCGCGTTCCGGGTCTCGCTGCCCAAGATGTCTTCGAGCCGCGACAGCGCGCTGCGCTCGTCGCGCATGCGGCGAAAGTACTCGAGGGGATCGATGATCCGCCACCGTCCAAAGGTGTCCACCCGGATGTATAGCTTGTCCTTGGTGGGCATTTCGTTCGTCTGGCCGTCCCACGGCAGGATAAGCTTCGGGATGCGGTTCACGTGCTGGATGAATGGAACCTTGAAATGCAGTCCAGCCTCTTGGATCGGCTCCCCTAGAGGCTCCCCGAACTGAGTGATGATAATCTGCTCGGTGGGGTCCACCGTAAAGACACTGGCCAACAGCACCACGGCGGCGATGACGGCGGCCATCAGGAGCAGTGCAACCAGAAGTGACAATTTCGTATTCATCGCGCGCCCTCTCTTCCGACCGGGGACATCGTCTCGCCCAGATTCAACAACGGGAGCAGGCCCTTGGCGTCCTCGTCCAAAATCACCGTCTTGCCGAGGGTGGGCAGGACTTCGGCCATGGTTTCGAGGTAGATTCGTCGCCGCGTCACATCCGGTGCTTTCAGGTACTCCGTCAGCAGCGCCTCGAACGCGACCACGTCTCCCTCCGCCTCGTTGACCCGCTTGATCGCGTAGCCCTGAGCGGCGCTGATCTTCTGGTCCGCTTGTCCCTTGGCTCGCGGCACGACCTTGTTGTATTCGCCGGTGGCGACGTTGATGGCGCTCTCCTTCTCTTGCTGCGCCTGGTTCACCTCGTTGAAGCTCGCCTGGACCTTCTGCGGCGGGTTCACATTCTTGAGCTGCACCTGGTCGATCTTCAACCCCATCCCGTAGCTCCGCGTTACCTCCTGCAGCTTGACGACCGCCTGAGCTTCGATTTCCTGCCGCCCGATGGTAATCACCTCGTCGACGGTGCGGTCGCCCACCATCTCGCGCATCACGCTCTCACTCAAGTGCCGCAGCGTGGCGTCCGGATTCCTGACGGCAAAGAGGTACTGCTCCGGATCATCGATCCGGTATTGGACCACCCATTCGACCAGCGCGGCATTCAAATCCCCCGTCACGATACTTCGTTCGGCTTCTTGCGAGCTAGGCTCGGTCGCCTGCCACGGGTTCGTCGCTCCGGCGGTGCCGAAGCCAAACTCCTGCTTGAGCTGTCGCCGCACCTCCACCGGATATTGCCGGTCGATCCCCAACGGCAGCTTCCAATGCAGCCCGGGGTCCACCGTTTTGATGATCTTGCCGAACCGCAGCACCACCGCTTGCGATTCGGTGGACACGGTGTAAAGCGACGTCATCACGGCATAGCCGATCAGCAGGACCACCAAGCCGCCCGCCACCATCTGCGGCAAGCCCGGTGGCACGCCGGCCGGCATGCTGGGCATTCCCGATTGTTTTCTAGTCATGCGTGCCGCACCTCTCTGGTCTCTTTTTACAGCTTACGTTTCTTGCGAGGCCCCTACCCATCTTATCGGACTTCCTCAATCTGTACAGGGCGCCTTTGATGTTGGAGTTCAGGCTTCCGCGCGGGCCTTGATCGCAACCCGTGCGAAGGTGCCAGCAGGATCGAGCTAGTGACAGGTGATGCCCCCGGCTTGCGGGCTGTTGATTTAGTTTCGGAGAGCACGACGGATTCTTTCTTCGGAGACCGGCTGCCGGGGATCCGGCCGGACCGCCGGGTTTCCCTCCTTGGGTTCGCTCGCCGCCAACGGCGAGAGAAACTCGACACCCCCCCGTTGTTCATAGGCAATGTTCGGGCCGGTCGCATTCAGGCCATCGGCCAAGACCGCCCCGGGGCGTTGCCCAAAGGCTTCCTCCACGCGATCGACCATCGGGACGAGTTCCGCATTCTCGTTGGCGTTCCCAAGGACTTCCGGATCCACGATTAAGTCCCGATGCGTGTCCACCGCTGCCGTGGGCGTGTTAGTTCGGAGCATAGCCACCTTCCTTGTTCGGCAAGACGATCGAATCCGAATCGGTGGTCGGCAATAGCCCGAATCGCTCACCCGCGCAGCACGGCGTGTGGCACGGCTCTGAGAGCCATGCTACGCTGGGTGCAACTAAAAAACCGCGATGGAAAGGAACGACCATGAAACACAGCATATTGACCATGGCCGCGTGGCTGTGCGTTGCGACGGCCGCGGGCGCCGATTTCTACGTCGCCACGGATGGCAACGACGACCACCCCGGGACCGAAGCTCAGCCCTTCGCGACGCTCCAGCGCGCGCGGGATGCCGTGCGGCAGTGGCTCGCCGCGGCGGACACGGGCGGTCCGGTCACGGTCCAGGTGCGCGGCGGCGTTTACGAATTGCCCGAGACGTTGGCGCTGACAGCCGAGGATTCGGGAACCCAGGATGCACCGGTCGTGTGGCGGAATCATGCATCCGAAAGGGTCGCGTTGTCTGGCGGACGCCGGGTCGGCGGCTTTGAACGGGTGACGGACCAAGATATCCTGCAGCGTCTGCCGGAGACGGCCCGCGGAAACGTCTTGCAGGCCGACGTTCGGGCGGCGGGGATCGTGGACTTCGGAGAAGTGGCTGCCGCAGGCAAGCGGATCGAATTGTTCTGCAACGACCGGCCGATGACGCTCGCCCGCTGGCCCAACGAAGGCTTCGCACGGATCGTCGACGTCACGGGCGGCAAACCGATCAAAATCCACGGCATCCCGGGAGATGCCATTGGCAAATTCGTGTATGCCGAAGACCAACCGGCGCGCTGGATCGGCGAACCGGACGTGTGGCTGTCGGGCTATTGGTTCTGGGACTGGTCCGACGGGCGGCAACACGTCCGGTCGATCGACCCGGCCACGCGCACGATCGAACTGGAACCGCCGGATCACAACTACGGCTACCGGAAAGGCCAACGTTACTATGCCTTCAATGTGCTCGCCGAACTCGATTCGCCGGGCGAATGGTATCTGGACCGCCAGCGCGGCTTGCTGTACTTCTGGCCTCCGGAAGACGGTCTGGACGACGCCGTGTTGTCGGTGCTGCCCACGCTGATCTCCCTGAAACACGCCTCGTGGATCACGGTTCGCGGTCTGCTGCTCGAAAACACGCGGGCGACGGCGGTCACGATTGCCGAAGGCGAAGGGGTGCGTGTCGGCGGCTGCCTGGTCCGCAACGTCGGTGGCGGAGGCGTGGCGATCAGCGGCGGCGCGAACCACGGCGTGATCGGCTGTGACATCACGCAAACCGGCGAAGGAGGCGTCTCGCTCCACGGCGGCGATCGCGCGACGCTGACTCCGGCGGGGCATTTTGCCGAAAACAACCACATCCACCACTATGCCCGCCTGCAACGTACTTATCGCCCGGCGGTCGGGCTCGGTGGCGTCGGCAACCGGGTGTCGCACAATTTGATCCACGACGCCCCGCACAATGCGATCCAGCTGAGCGGCAACGAGCACGTGATCGACTTCAACGAGATTCACCGCGTCTGTCAGGAGACGGGAGACGTCGGGGCTTATTACATGGGCCGCGACTGGACCATGCGCGGCAATCGGATCCGGCATAATTATTTTCACGAGATCAGCGGGCCGGGCTTGCACGGGGCGATGGCCGTGTATCTGGACGACGCCGCCAGCGGAACGACGGTCGTCGGCAACGTCTTCTATCGGGCGTCTCGCGCCGCCTTTATTGGCGGGGGGCGCGACAACGTCATCGAGAACAACGTATTCGTCGAATGCCGGCCGTCGGTGCATGTCGACGCCCGCGGACTCGGCTGGATGCACGCGACCGTCGCGCCCGGCGGACTGATGCACCAACGGCTGGCCGCGATGCCCTACCAGCAGCCGCCGTGGAGCACCCGTTATCCCGAGCTGGCCCGCATCCTGGAGGAAAACCCCCCGGCGCCCCACGGCAACCGCGTGGTGCGCAATATCAGCGTCGGCGGCACGTGGCTGAATCTCGAGAAGGCTGCCGAACCGGGCGTGACGTTCGAGAACAATCTGGTTGACCAGGATCCGCATTTCGTGGATGCCGACCAGCGCAACTTCCAACTCCGTCCCGACTCGCCCGCCTGGCAATTGGGCTTCCAGAAGATTCCGGTCGAGCAGATCGGATTGCGAGAGGACGAGTGGCGTCAGGCGAGACCCGCGGAGCGGCGCCCCCGGGACGGAACTTCGGCGACCCGGGGGCGCGCGGCGTCACCCGCTCCGACGCCGGCTTCGTAGCGCACTGTTTCCAGAACAAGACTTCGATGCCGCGAGGCGGCGTGGGCAATGAGATCATCTGGTGGACAACAACCTGATCATCAGCTCGCACGGCACGGCATTTGCCGTGATGCTCGCGGTGTGTTCCTCGTCGCCGGGGCAGACGCGACTGGCGTGGCTTGGCGCTTCCGCACTGCTGGGAATCGTGGCAAGCTCTTTGCGTATGGTGCGTCGTCGCGATTCCAAGCAGTGCCACACGCCGGCCAGCAAGGCCACACCCGTCACTCAGTCCAACAACGCCCGAAGTTCGGCTTGAAATACGTCGAATTTCGGTAGAAAAATCCTCCGATAATCGACCGTGCCATCTCTCATCAACCGGCACAGCGTTTCCCTCGTCGGTTCCTGTCCTATCAGGTCCGCCAACGCCGCCTTGAGCGGTCTCGGTGCGTTGACCTTGTACAGTCCCTTCCATGAGGTGCGTCTTGCCGACGCCGCTATTTCCCACCATCAGCAGGTTGTCCTTGCGGCGGATGAAGTCGCCGGTGACCTCCAACAGTCATGTCATCAACATGAAGGACTGCGACAGTCTGCGCGACCGCCTCGATAAATAGTCGGCCGCGTCATCGATCCTCTCCCTCACCGCAACGTTCGTCACGTGAGGAATGTGCCGTGACCCGAGACGACTTCCGACGCCGAGCCGACCTGGTTCGGGAAATCCCGTTGGAAGTCGTCTTGACTTCCTGGGGCGCCGTGCGTGCCTTCGGTGGCGGATTCGGCATTAAGATCATGCACGATCTGCTGCTGTATCGCAGTTTCGTCACTCACAAGCCACCAGAAGAAGCTGCCAAGTGACAGCAATTTCACGACGCACCGGACGCTGTCCGCCGCCACACCGCCGCTCGCGCCGTTGACGCAGCGGTCCGTTGGGCCTATCGTGAACGGCAACAAGAGTTCGTCTCGCAAAGCGCCCGCTGCCGAGAACCCTCACGCCGTCCCACACGAAGGAGAGGAACGATGTTTCTTGACTCAGCCACGTCCGGGCGGCGCTTATCGGCTGCCTCGGTCCCTGCCGCGTGGATCCTTTTGGGATGCCTCGTCCATGCTCGCGCGGTCCAGCCGACGGCCCAGGAAATGGCGGCCGCCAAACGGTTCGCGATCGAAAAGCTCGCAAACGCCCAGGGGACGGAACTGCCTTACTCGTTCGTATACGGAGGCCGGCCGTCGAGCGAACTGCTGCGAAGCTGGCCGCGACGGGAGCCGAGTGAGGTCCTGGATGCGTCCCGCACGCGGCGAACGGTCGTGGCCACGGACCCGCAGACGGGGCTGGAGGTCCGCTGCCAATCCGTCGAGTACCAGGACTTTCCCGTCGTCGAGTGGACGCTGTATTTTCGCAACACGGCGGCTGCCGATTCGCTTCTGTTAGAGGACGTCCAGGCGTTGGATGTGACTTGGCAGCGCGACGGCGATCGGGAATACGTCCTGCACCATGCCCACGGTTCGCGGGCCAATCGTTCCGATTATGGGCCCCGCGAAACGCCGCTGCCTCCCGGCGCCACGGCACGATTTGCCGGCGCCGGGGGCCGGCCGACGAACGTCGACTGGTCGTATTTCAACGTCCAGTCGGGCGACGAAGGCACGATCGTCGTCGTGGGCTGGCCGGGACAGTGGGCGGGCGAGTTCACGCGGGATGGGGACCGCGGCCTGCGAATTCGGGCCGGACAGGAACGCGTGCGGGTCAAGCTGTTACCCGGCGAAGAGATCCGCTCGCCGCTGATGGTTCTGCAGTTCTGGCGCGGCGACCGCCTCCGCGCGCAGAACGTGTGGCGGCGGTGGATGATGGCACACGCCATGCCGAGGCCCGGCGGCCGGTTGCCTCCGCCGCAGTTTGTGGCTTCCAGTTCGCGAGCCTACGAAGAGATGATCAAGGCCGACGAGCAGAACCAAATCATGCATATCGACCGGTATCTGGAGGAAGGCCTGAAGCTCGATTACTGGTGGATGGACGCCGGCTGGTACATCCAGCAGCAGGGCTGGCCCCAAGTCGGCACGTGGGAAGTCGATCCGAGCCGATTCCCGCGCGGCTTCCGGCCGATCAGCGAGCACGCTCGTGCGCGGGGCGTCAAGATCCTGGTCTGGTTCGAACCGGAGCGCGTGATGCCGGGCACGTGGCTGTACGAGCAGCATCCGGAGTGGCTCCTGAACACCTCGCCCGGCCAACAGAATCCGCTGGCCGGAATGCGTTCGTGGTCATCCAGCGAACTGGGCGGCACCGATCCATGCGTGTCGTACAATCCCACGGACCAGACGCGAACGATGGCCAACATCCAGTGGGCTCCGGGCCGCCTATCGTTTCATCCCGGCCCTCAAGGCGAGTACGGCGCCGTGCGCTGGACGGCGCCCGAGGCGGGCGAGTACGAGGTCAAGAGCACGTTTCTGGCGATCGACCAAAGCACCACGACGGCGGTGTACGTTCTGCACGGCGGCGAGCCGGTGTTCAGCGGTTGGATCAATCTGCAGGGCCTGGGCCGGCAAGCGGTCTACGATGGCAAGCTCGCCGTGGCAAAAGGCGACACGCTGGACTTCGTCGTGGGGTGGGGCAATCAGACGCACGTCTGCGATTCGACGGGCTTGGAAGTCCGCGTACAGGACGCGGCCGGCAAGACGTTCGACGCGGCTCACGAATTTCATGCGGAACCGGATGCACACAGTCCTTGGAGTTACGGCTGGCTGAAGTCCGGATCGTCGCCGGATGCATCCACGTTTCGTGTGTTCGATCGACCGGGCAGGCCCGGCGAAGGCGGAGTGCGATTGTTGAACCTTGGCCATCCGGCCGCTCGCCAATGGCTGACGGATCATGTCGACCGGCTGCTGACCGAACAGGGAATCGACCTGTACCGTCAGGATTTCAACATGGACCCGCTGGCGTTCTGGCGGGCTGCCGACGAAACGGACCGCGAGGGGATCACCGAGAACAAGCACGTCTGCGGGTACTTGGCGTATTGGGACGAATTGCGGCGCCGGCATCCGAACATGCTGATCGACTCGTGTGCCAGCGGCGGTCGGCGGAACGATTTGGAGACGATGCGCCGCTCGGTTCCCCTGTGGCGAAGCGATTACGCTTACGAGCCGATCGGTCACCAGTGCATGACCTACGGGATCTCGTTGTGGCTGCCGTATCATGGGACGGGCACGGTCGCCAGCGTCGCGGCCCCTTACTACGGAGGCGGGTTCACCAAGGTCGAGCCGTACGCCTTTTGGAGCAACGCGGCGCCCAGCCTGGGCAGCGGGATCGACATTCGCGTCCGCGAAATCGATTATGCCGCGTTACGGACGCTGGTCGGACAATGGCGGCAGCTGAGTGAGTTCTACTACGGCGACTTCTATCCGCTGACGCCCTACACCCAGGACAACCGCGACTGGATCGCATGGCAGTTCAATGTGTCGGCACGCGGCGAAGCCGCCGTTCAGGTGTTTCGGCGCGGGGAGAGTTCGAGCGAGGAATGCCGGCTGAAGCTGCACGCTTTGGAGCCGGAAGCTTCCTACACGATCACGGCGTTCGGCAGCCCGGAAACGAGCGTGGCCACCGGACGGGCCTTGATGGCGGAGGGCTGGAACGTTGTGCTGCCGGACAAGCCGTCTACCGGCGTGATCGTGTTTCGGCGAACGAAGTAACGAAGGCGTAACGGGGGAGCTGGATCACCCTCGACGTTTCCGCCGACAACTGCCCGGGACCTGGCGGATATTTTGGCGCTCATCGACTCAGCCGTCGATTGTATGCTGAGAGAACGTTATGATATGGCTTTATGTTCGGACCGTAACCATTAATCAAGGGAGAGAACGACCATGTCCAAAGTCACTCGCCGCAACTTCTTGAAATGCTCGACGGCTGCCGGCGCCACGGCGCTGATCTGTGGCACCGCGGCTACGCGTCGCGTGCTCGGCGCCAACGATCGCCTGCGCATCGCCGTGGTGGGCATCAACGGCCGCGGCAGCGGCCATATCGGCGGCTACGTCGACCAGCCCAACGTGGAAATCGCGTACCTGGTCGACCCCGACCAGAACGTGCTGGATCGGAGACTGAAAGCGTTGGAGGAGAAGGTTCAGGGCCGATTCACCTGTCAAGGCGTCACCGACGTGCGCAAGGCACTGGAAGACAAGAACCTGGACGCCATCTCCGTCGCCGCCCCGAATCATTGGCACTCGCTGATGACCATCTGGGGAGCGCAAGCCGGCAAGCACGTTTACGTCGAGAAGCCCATGAGTCACGACATCGCCGAAGGCCGTGTCGCGTGGGAAGCCCAGAAGAAATACAAGGTCGTGGTCCAACACGGCACCCAGAGCCGCAGCAGCGCGAGCAACGCGGGATTGCATCAGGCGATTCACGAGGGGAAGTTCGGCAAGCTGAAGATCTCCTACGGTTACGCCTGCAAGGCGCGCAACGGCATCGGCTTCAAGGAGCCCTCCGATCCCCCGTCCAATCTGGACTGGAACCTGTGGCGCGGCCCGGCGGTCATCGACCAATTCCACGGCAACCTGGTGCATTACAACTGGCACTGGTTCTGGGCTACCGGCAACGGCGAACTGAATAACCAAGGCACGCACCAACTGGATATGGCGTTCTGGGCCCTGGATCCGGAAGTGACGCATCCGCTACGTGCGATGGCGATCGGCGGCCGGTTCCAATGGAACGATCAAGGCGAAACGCCCAACACGCTGTTCGGCATTGCAGAATATCCCAACGGCCAGTATGTCTTCTTCAACGTCCGTAACGTGAATTACAAAGGCTACGAGAGCCAGGTGGAAAACGAGTACTATTTCGAGGACGGCGGCAAGATCGTCCGCGGGCAGTACTATGCCAAGGGCAGCGACAAGGGCGAGAAGGTTTCTGTACCCGCCGGAAAGGTCACACCGGGCGGCAACTTTGGCAGCTTTATCGCCGCCTGCCGTGCGGGCGATCCCGAGATGGCCAACGGCACCGCGGCTCAAGCGCATCACAGTTGCGCGCTGGGCCACGTGATCAACAACTCTTACCGCCTGGGCAAAAAGGTCCCCTTCAATGCCAAGGCCGGCCGCTTTGGCGACAACGCGACCGCCTACGAACACTTCATGAAACTGCACGCGCTGATGCGAGACGGCGTCGGGGTGCCGGAAGATAACGCCGAGTACGTCGTCGGGCCGTGGCTGACGTTCGATGGACAAACCGAACGGTTCACGGGCGAATTTGCCGCCGAAGCGAACAAGCTAGTCAAGGATGCGAACCGTCCCGGCTTCGAGGTCCCCGCGGCGGACAAGGTCTGATCGTGGCGTGTTTTGAGACCCCTGGGTTTAGCCCAGGGGAGCTTCATCATCCGCCCAGAAAAACCTGACTCAGAATACCCTTTCCTCCGCCGCCGGACGCGGCGGCGAAAGGGTGGATGTCGGGCGTTCGTTTGGAGATCCATCCTACAAAGATTCCGCTCAAGGTTCGACGGTCATCCGCGGCTCGGCCCAGACGGATTCATCACAACTCGTATTGAAGCCCGAGGGGCCACAGTCGAGTGCCAGGCTTAACACGACCGTGCGGCCGGCATAGCCGCCCAGCGGGATGGCGACATCGGTCCAGTTGCGTTCCGCGGGGCTGAACTGCCGCCAGATCTCCCGGCTGTTGACTCGCACCACGAAATGAACGCCGTCGCCCGGTCCGCCCAGCCGGCCCAGCGTGACCTGCAGCGCAGTGCCCGCATCGTCCGGCAGCCGGATCAGGCGATCGATCGAAATTTCCGAGTCCTTGCCGCCGGTCGGCGGATGGACCATCGAACCGAAAACCGTTGTATCACCCCGCTGGTAATTCCCGTGGCGGATGAGCTTGCCGGAGCGGATGATCCGGCCGTTGGCCACGATGTGGTGCTGCCACTGGTCCAAGTTCAGTCGCTCGTTCGGCACGACGGCCAGCGGCTCGTTGGCCGCGAACAGCAATGTGGCTGGCAACGTCGCGTGCCACCGGCCCTGTCGTGCGTCGTCGTCGTCCGGTTCGACCAGCGCGAGCCCCTCGCCGCCGTGTTGCCAGGCGATCTCCCCTGCCCCGTGTCCATCGACCTCCGCCAGCACGTAGTCGTCCGTCACGCGTACGGCGGCGAGCCAAACACCCGGCGGCAGATGCGTGATCCTGACCGGCAGCTTGGGCGGCGTTCCAGGGAAGGCACAGTACCAGCCTGCAGGATTCAGGCCGATGGGCCCAAGTTCGTCGTAGGCGATCCAGCCGTCGATGGTCACGGGCGCGGGAAGCGTTAGCCGGTTCAAGCCGGTGAGCCGTGCGTAGCGCAACCGATCACCCGCGGGCGAAGCCTCGTAGCAGAACGTGCTGTCCTGCGGGCGGACGTACTTCACGACGCGGCCGCGGGGGTCGCGCAGGTACGCCACGGCGTCCGCGTCCCAGCCGGCCGGAAAGTGCGGCCGGAAGCCTTCGGCGAACAGTTTGGCGCGCTCCAGTACCACGCGGGCTTCGCCTTGCCGGTCGTCCGACGTGGTGGTCCAGATCGGGATGGCGCCCGTCACCTCGTTGATGTTCTGATCGCGGTGAAACTTGACGCTGTCGCGGATCGAAACTTGATGAGGCCAGGATATGCAGTAGTCGTGGAACAAGTACGACAGAATCGGGTGTGGCTGGCGCGGCCGCGTGATGAACTCGGCGTGAGCCGAACCGAACCAGGCCTGGAAGGTATGCACCGCAAAGTCTTCCTGGCAGGCGTTCACATCGGTCCAGAACTCGCCGCCCAAAGCCGCGCGGGGGACCGCGGCCCGAATGGCTTCTTCGCACCGCACCGCGGCTTTGCTGAACGTGAGTCCTTCGACCAGCGCGGAACTGCCCGCCCCGCAGCCCGTGACATCCTGATACAAGTAATCGATGCCGTATTGGTCCACGATCTGTGCCATCTTTCGACTGTAGAATTCTCGCCATCGCGCGCTGCCGGGATGGACGTACTGCAGCCAGCCCGGACGAACGCCGGCCGGCTGTTCCTCCGCGGGGCCGCGGAAGAAATACTCCAAGCCGTAGTCCTTCATCATCGTCGGATAGGTTTCCTGATCCACCAGTGCCAGGCTGGTGTAGACGCCCACCTTGGCACCATGACGGTGGGCCAACGCAACCTGTTCCGCAAAGTCGTCGCGTTGCGGAACGTACTCAGGGATCCGCCGGTTGAAGCCCTTGAGCCATCCCCAATCCATGAACAGCAGGTGCTTGGGGTCGATGACCTCCGCCAGTTGTTCGAGGCACGACTCGCTGGGTGCCTGGGGGACGATCAGGGCGATCTCGTCCACCCAACGCGACGGGCGT